>Ga0208566_1000012_pt1 | contig 239880 bp, 224 predicted proteins | sample PL_2010_150m_FD_184159 | JGI IMG/M metagenome (GOLD analysis project Ga0208566, IMG submission 184159) | Freshwater microbial communities from Powell Lake, British Columbia, Canada to study Microbial Dark Matter (Phase II) - PL_2010_150m... | ecosystem: Environmental > Aquatic > Freshwater >...
GATTAAGGGTGGGCACGGGTGGGACTAAAAGCGCCACTCGGGCTTGAACAGGCCGAGCAGAAAAAAAACCGTGGAGAAGCTCCAGATAACCAGCGCATAAAGACGGATTTGTTCAGCATTCCAATGCCAGGTAAACCAATCCAGAAAAACCATGCTCTTCCAGCCCTCGAGCCACTGCGCACCACCCCAGCTAAGAACCCATTTCCAGAACAGGCTGTTTAGCAGATAGAGCCCGACAAATTCGGCGGTACCCACTACGCCGCCCCGCTGCTGTCGGGTAACTGATGCTCAACTGCGGGTCGCTTCTTTCGCATTTGGATTCTCCTCCGTCCATTCCGTCGGGCGTCTGAACTCGCTTTGCCGCGCATCGCGATGGGTTCGCGATGGTATCGATCCGCCTCGTCTGCATCCATGACACGCCAACATCAATCCGTGATTCTGTGAAGGCCCTCAGACCGCAAGGCAACCTGGGCCAAACGAGCCATGCCTTGCCCAAACCATGGCTTTTGTTGTTTCCGGTCAAGGATGGCCTGTCTCTGCTCGGGGATGCTGCACTCAACGAACCACGCAAAGCGCGTGATGCGGGGAGGAAAGCCCATGTTGCGAATCAGCCATTACCTACGCGCCCTCGCGCGGCCAGCCATGCCAGTGCTGGGCGCGCGAAGCCCGGGTGCGAGCCGGCCGCCCGTGGTGATCTGGAATCTGCTGCGGCGTTGCAACCTGACGTGCAAGCACTGCTATGCCACATCGGCGGACAGCGTCTTTCGCGACGAACTGGACACGAGCGAAGCGCTCAAAGTCATCGATGACCTGCACGAGGCCGGTGTCCGCGTGCTGATTCTTTCGGGTGGTGAGCCGCTGCTGCGCGACGACATATTCGAACTGTCTGAATACGCGCGCCTGCGCGGTTTCTTCGTTGCGCTGTCGACCAATGGCACGCTGATCGACGAGGCCAACATCGAGCGTATCGCCGCGGCTCGTTACGACTATGTAGGGATCAGCATCGACGGCCTGGAAGCCGTGCATGACGACTGGCGCCAGCTCAAGGGCAGCTTCGCCGCCTCGATGCATGCCATCGACCTGTGCCGGGCGCACGGCATTCGCGTGGGCCTGCGCACCACCCTGACGCAGAACAACTACCCGCAACTCCCCGCACTGCTGGCGCTGATGCGCGAACATGACGTGCAGAAGTTCTACCTGTCGCACCTCAACTACAGCGGCCGGGGCAAACGCAGCCGCAAGGCTGACGCCCACCACCAGATGACCCGCGACGCCATGAACCAGCTGTTCGGGCAGGCCTGGGACGACGTGCAGCACGGCCGCGAGACTGACTTTGTCAGCGGCAACAACGACGCCGACGCGATTCTCTTGCTGCAGTGGGTGGAAGCCCGGCTGCCACAGCACCGGGACCGCCTGGAGCAGATGCTGCGCGCCTGGGGCGGCAACGCGTCAGGCGGTGGCATCGCCAATATAGACAACATCGGTGACGTGCATCCGGACACTTACTGGTGGCAGCACACCGTGGGCAATGTGCGCCGGCAGTCATTTCGCGAACTATGGCTGGACCGGCCCGATCCGCTGCTAACCGAGCTGCGCCAGCATCCCCGGGCAGTGACAGGCCGCTGTGCCGAGTGCCGCTGGCTGCCGATCTGCAACGGCAATACCCGTACTCGTGCCTGGGCCGAGGGAGACCTCTGGGGTGAAGACCCCGGCTGTTATCTCAGTGACCAGGAGATCGGACTGCCGCAACCGCAGCGTATCCCCAGCATCGCCCTTTGATACCGAGCGCGGCCCCGAGGCCGCCCGAGACCTACCGCCGCCCGATGAGATTTCAGGAGTTCGCATGGATCAGCCAACCACTCTCCCCGCTACACTCGGCGCCACGCTGGCACCTGGCGAAGTCGCGCTCGTCGGCGCTGGTCCCGGCGATCCGGGCCTGCTCACCCTTCGCGCCTGGAGCTTGCTGCAGCAGGCAGACGCGGTGGTGTACGACCGTCTGGTCAGCGACGATCTGATGAAGCTGCTTCCTGCCCGTTGCGCCCGGCACTATGTCGGCAAGACCAGCGGCTACCACAGCCTGCCGCAGCCGCAGATCAATCAATTGCTGGTCGACCTGGCAAAGCAGAACTTGCGGGTGGTGCGGCTCAAGGGCGGCGATCCGTTCATCTTCGGCCGCGGCGCCGAAGAACTCGAATACCTGCTGGCGCAGGGTATCAATGGGCAGGTGGTCCCTGGCGTCACTGCAGCCGCAGGCTGCAGTGCCTATGCAGGCATTCCGCTGACCCACCGCGATCTGGCGCATTCCTGTCAGTTCATCACCGGCCATCTTCAGGAGGACGGTGCGTTGCAACTCCCCTGGCACAGCCTGGTCGAGGGTAAGCAGACTCTGGTGTTCTACATGGGCCTGGCGAGCCTCGGCGAAATCTCACGCAACCTGATAGCCGCCGGCCTGCCAGTCGACACACCTGCCGCGCTGATCGGCAACGGCACCCGAACCGATCAGCGAGTGGTGCGTTGCACCCTGGCACAACTGCCACTGATGGCCCAGGAAAAACAATTGAAGCCTCCAACATTGACGGTCATAGGCGAGGTGGTCGGTCTATTCGCCAACCACGCGCTGGAGTTTCCGGCTCGCGTGCATGCTCAACACAATACCCGGGCAGCTGCTCTGGAGGCGCTATGCGACTGATCCCCGTCGTGCTGCTGTTGCTTTGCGGTGCGGTACAAGCCGCGCCCGAAGTCGTGTCGCTGGAGCGGGCCGGCGAGATCTATGAGCAGCATTGCCAGAGTTGCCACGGCGTTAACCGTCTCGGTGGTGCCGGCCCGGCGCTGCTGCCCGAAAGCCTTAGCAGGCTCAAGCCCGACGAAGCACGCCAGGTCATCCACTATGGTCGCCCGGCCAGCCAGATGGCCGCATTCGGCGACCGCCTGAGCACCGCCCAGATCGAAGGGCTGGTCAGCTACCTTTACCAGCCTGCCGCAACGCCGCCGACCTGGAGCGATGCTGATATTCGCGCCAGCCATCGCATCCTGACAGACGTGGATACGCTGCCGAGCACACCGCAGCACGGCGCCGATCCGCTCAACTTGTTTGTCGTAGTGGAGGCTGGCAATCACCACGTTCGCGTACTGGACGGGGATCGCTTCGAAGAGCTGGCCAATTTCCCTTCGCATTTCGCCCTGCACGGCGGGCCCAAGTTCTCGCCGGATGGCCGCTTCGTCTACTTCGCCTCGCGCGATGGCTGGATAAGTCTTTACGACCTCAACAACCTGACCATGATCGCCGAGGTCCGCGCCGGGCTAAACACCCGCAACCTGGCCGTGAGTAACGATGGCCGCTGGGTGCTGGTGGGTAACTATCTACCAGGCAATCTCGTGTTACTGGACGCGCGCGATCTGTCGCTGGTCAAGCACATCCCGACCGTCAGCGCAGACGGCAACCCATCACGGGTGAGCGCGGTTTATACAGCCCCGCCGCGGGACAGCTTCGTCGTTGCACTTAAAGACGTGAAGGAAGCCTGGGAACTGTCCTACGCTGGCGAGCCGGATTTCCAGCCGCGTCGCATCGAGGCCGCGGACTTTCTCGACGACTTTTCCTTCACCCCGGATTACCGCTATTTGCTGGCTACCTCGCGCAAAGCCCTGGGCGGGCAGGTTATCGATCTGGACACCGGAAAAACCGTAACGGACATCCCGTTGCCGGGCATGCCCCACCTGGGTTCGGGCATCTACTGGAAACGCGACGGCAACTGGGTATTCGCCACGCCAAACGTGAGCAAGGGGCTGATATCGGTGCTGGATCTGCAGAGCTGGAAGCTGATCAAGGAGATTCCCACCGAAGGGCCGGGCTTCTTCATGCGCAGCCACCTCAGCTCGCCCTACGCCTGGACCGACGTGTTCTTCGGCCCCAATAACGATGCCGTGCACCTGATCGACAAGCAGACGCTGGAAGTCGCGCATACGCTGCGTCCGATGCCCGGAAAGAACGCTGCACACGTCGAATTCACCAAGGACGGTCGCTACGCTCTGCTGAGTGTCTGGGACACCGACGGCGCACTGATCGTCTATGACGCCAAGACCCTCGAGGAAATCAAACGCATCCCGATGAACAAGCCGTCCGGCAAATACAACGTTGGCAACAAGATCGAGTTTGCGGAGGGGACTTCGCACTAGCATCCCGTCGGCGTGGGCCCCGACGAAAGCGCCTCTCCAAACGACACGAGTCAGACCCAGCGAGGCGATTCTTCCTAAGAAGGCCGTGCTCGGTCGTTTGGTCTCGTTACCGGGCCGGGACCCAGCCGCCGTTATCCCACGCCACGGATAAGGCCCGGCTTCGCTACAATCCCCGCCCTTTCCACGTCGAGGCCCGCCCATGGACATCGATCTCGCTCGCACCTTTCTCGAGATCATCCGTAGCGGCAGTTTCATTGCCACTGCCGAGCGCTTGCATATCACCCAGACGGCCGTCACCGCGCGGGTTCGCAGCCTGGAAACGCAACTTGGCTGCAAGCTGTTTGTGCGCAACCGCGCCGGTGCGCGACTGACCAGCGATGGCGAGCGCTTCGTCGGTTACGCCGACCAACTGGTGCAGACCTGGGAAACCGCCCGGCGGGACCTGCCGTTGCCTCGCGGCTACGACAATCTGCTGTCGCTGGGCTCCGAAGTAAGTCTTTGCAATCCACTGATGCTTGCCTGGGTGAGACGGCTGCGCCAAGGCATGCCCGACCATGCCTTTCGCAATGAAGTCGCCAGCGGCGAAGACCTGCAAAAACAATTAGCCCTCGGCGTGCTGGACGCTGCGCTGGTGCATCAACCCGAATACCGACCAGGCCTGCAAGTCGAGCAGCTGCTTGAAGAAAAGCTGATTCAGGTGGTTCATAGCGCTATCCCCAGCCCCTACCTGTACGTCGACTGGGGTCCGACGTTCCGTAGCCAGCACGACCGCGCCCTACCCGAACACATCCGCGCCGCGCTGTCGTTCAATCTCGGTCCGTTGGCTTTGCAATATCTGCTGCAGCACGGTGGCCGCGGTTACTTCCGCACCCGGGTGGTCCAGCGCTACCTTGACGAAGGCATGCTCAAGCGAGTCGAACAGGCCCCCGAATTCAGCTATCCGGTCTATGTGGTGTACCCGCGTGCCGCCGAATCCGCAGCGCTTTCCACGGCAATTGCCCTGCTGCGCGAGGCAGCAGATGAGGAATACGACTGGTCTCGCTGGAACTATGAAATCTAGGTGACCGTGCTAATTGCTGGCTGGGTTGATGTCACGCGCTCAACCGCTTCATCCAGTTCTGATACAGCCCGGCGACGAGGTCGGTCTGGGTGATCATACCCACGAGGCGCTGTTCGCCATCCACGACTGGCAGGCAGGACATCCGCCGATCCGCCAGCAAATGAACCAGATCGGCGAGCTGCGCATCCTCATGCACCGAGACCACTGGCGCGCTCATGACTTTTTCCACCCGCACCTCGCGGCTGAACGTAAGCCGCCGAAGGTTGAGCCGCGACGGGCTGGGCTCGAAGTGCTGTAGCAGATCGGTGAGGGTGACGATGCCTATGAGCTTGTGGCTGTTGGGCTCGATGACTGCCAGCGAGTGCAATCGATGGCGACGCACGACCTCCCACGCCTGACGAATTGGAGCGCCCGGCTCGATCCAGTGCAACTCACGGCACATGATATCTGCTGCTGCGACTGTACCCATGCTCCGGCGAATGGCATGGGTCTCGGTGCGTTTGATCAGCTCGACCAGATCGTCGCGGGTGACGTCGACGTACTCGCCGAAATCCTGCAGTGCGCGATCCACGTCATCGCTGGTGAAACTCATATGCTCCTCGCCCAGCGGAACACTGCCACTCTGTTCGCCGCCACCGGATGCGCGAGGCTTGGGGTAAGGATGGCGCGTGAGGTTGTTGTAGATCAGCGCAGCGGCGATCAGCAGCAACGAGTTGAAGCCCACAGGAATCAGCAAGCCATACCCCAGTTCGCTGATCCCAGGCCCACCGATGGCAGCGACCATCGCCAGTGCACAGCTTGGCGGATGCATGCAGCGCAGCAGGAACAGGCAGGCAATGGCCAAGCACACCGCCAGCACCGCTGCCGCCACAGTGGGCAAGGCACTGCTGCCGAGGGCCACGCCGATGGTTACGGCGATGAGGTTGCCACCGAGCACCGACCAGGGCTGGGCGAAGGGGCTCGATGAGGCGCTGAAGAGAATCACCGCCGAGGCGCCAGCAGGGGCGACGATATGCAGAGTGACCGGGCCGCCGAACAGCCACAGCCCGATCGAGACCATCGGCAGAACCACCACCCCCACGCCGATCACCGCGCGCAGCCATTCTTTCGGCCCCACGCTCAATGGCACCGGAAAAAAGGATCGCAACCAGTCTTTAAGGGGGGCTTGCATGGGCTCGACTTGAGGAGAGGTATTGCACTCAGGCACTGCGACTATGCCACAGGTTCCGGTAGCACTTTACGACGAAGGGATCGACGAAGGCGTGATCGAGCGCCAATCGAGCCCCTCCGATATGGCATCGCGGCCTCAGTCGGGCAAGTGCTTCAACCAGTTCCGATACAGGGCCGCGATCAGGTCGGTCTGGGTAATCATGCCGACCAGGCGCTGCTCGGCATCGACCACCGGCAGGCAATGCAGGCCACGATCCGAGAGCAGAAACACCAGATCGACCATGTGCGTGTCCTGGTTAACCGTAACCACGGGCGTGGTCATGATCGAGCCCAGACGGCCACCGTTTGGGCGCTTCAGCTGGCCTAGACGCAAGCGTGCCGGCGTGGAGCGCAGATGTTTCAGCAAGTCGACCAGCGTGACGATGCCCAGCAGCTCGCGACTATCAACTTTCACCACTGGCAAGGCGTGCAGGCGGTGCTCGCGAAGGCTCCGCCAAGCCTGCTGGATCGAACAATCAGTCGTTGCCCAATAGAGATCGCGAGACATGATATCGGCGGCGCTGATTTCGCCCATACTTCGCCGCAACGCATGCTTCTCGGTCTGTTTGATCAGTTGAGCGAGATCGTCGCGGGTGACGTCGACGTATTCACCGAACTCGGCCAAGGCCCGCTCGATATCGTCTTCGCTGAAACTCATGCGTTCGCTGGGCAGCGGGTCGTGAGTGTGGTGCGGGTTGGCCTTTTGTGGCCGGGCCTTTGGATAAGGGTGGCCGCTGAGGTTGTTGTAGATCAGCGCAATCGCCACCAGCAGCAATGAATTGAACGCTACGGGATACAGCAGCTGGAATCCGTAGGCATGCAATTGCGGGCTGCCGACCACCGCCACCAATGCCAACGCGGCACCTGGTGGATGCAGACAGCGCAAGCCGAACAGACAGACGATTGTCGATGCGCCGGCCAGGCCAGCGGCCAGCGCCACTGGAAGCGCGCTGGCGCCCAACGCAACGCCAATTGCAGCCGCAAGCAGATTGCCTGCGATGACCGACCAGGGCTGGGCGAACGGACTCGACGAGGCCGCAAATAGCAGCACCGCAGATGCAGCAGCCGGCGCTGCCAGTGGCAAAGTGACCGATATGCCGAAAACCCAGGCGCTGAGTGGAATGACCAATAGCAAAGCCAAGCCGATGCCCGTTGCGACGCGCAGCCATTCAGCAGGACGCGCCGAAAAGGGAGCGGGCACAAAGGATCGGCACCAGTCGAGAAGGCGTTCGTGCATGGTTCCTGCTTGCGGTGAGTCTGTTGATCGCCTCCACACCCCAGCGTATGGGCACTGGGGGCCGTGTCAGCCGATCAAATAAGGTCGGATGCCCAAGAAAGAGGCACAGACCGGATCGGGCGCACATTGTCGGTGCGTCACGGACTCAAGGCTAATGAATAGTATTGGCGCCTTGGTGCAGTTTTTTTGATATCAACGGCGCTAGCCGACGTGTCTGCACGCACCAAGTGGCCCCTGACTACAGCCGGATTAGAACCCAAGGTCTAGCGAGCGTATCAGCACGCCTCGCTAATGACAGACGCACCTCTTTTCTCCTGCTCGCCGATCAGCGCCGTAACGATGCGCATCACGTCGAGATTGGCCTCTTCCATCTCACTCATATGGGCGAGCGCGTCTTCCAGCGCCTGTCGGCGAAACGCCTCGATAGCCTGCTTGCCCTGCTGGTGGACGGCTGTATGCGGGCGTTCGATCTGCTGGAAATGGTCCAGCCGACGCATGCCGCGATTGGCCTCCCCGTAATACCAGCGACCGAAGCGGCACTCACGTTCGCTGGGCAGAGCCGGCGCGTTCTGGCTGTCCGAACCGAGCACCTGGTTGTAGACGACGAACTTCAGTGACAGCTCATCAAGGTTGGCCAATTCAATGCCTGCACGAAACGAGGAGCGTTCGATGCCATGACGCATGTTGCCGGCCAACTGGTGCAGGTGCTCCATAGCCGCGACCGCCGCTTCGGTGGTACAGCTGAACCCCTGCGCCAGATCGCCCTGCAACTGGATATAGGCGTGGACGCTGGATATCTCGCCCTGCACCTCGGTGATTTTCTGAACGATGTCGGCAGTAGCCAATGCGGTCTTTTCCGCCAGGGTACGGATTTCCCCTGCAACCACGGCGAAGCCACGACCCGCGTCACCGGCCCGCGCAGCCTCGATGGCGGCATTGAGGGCGAGCAAATTCGTCTGGCTGGCGATGCCACTGATGAGATCGACGATGCCGTTGATCTGTTGCGAACGGGCCGCAAGGGCATCAATCTGCTGCGAAGCCTGATCAAGCCCGCTCTCCATCTCGACCGCCTTGCTCTGAAGCTCGCCGAAGTGCTGCTGGTTGCTTAGCGCTGCGTTGGCGACCTGCTCGGCCTGCGTGCGGTTTTCGCTGAGCTGGCCCGTGAGGTATTCGAACGAGTCACCCAGATGCCCGACCGAATGGCTGAAGCGGACCAGGTTGCCGGCGACGCCGCGGTAATAGTTCAAATGACGTTGTCCGTCGACGCTAGCGATGCTCGCAGCGGCTGCCTGCGCCTCCAACGCCGCGATACGCGCGGCTTGCTCGGCGCAGGTACGCTGCAGCCGATCACGCTCCTGCTGCAGGTCGCGGGCGGCTCGTTTCCATCTGAAAAACATCGTCTGCCTCGCGAATTCAGTTCAGTGTGTAGCCGTTGTCGACCACCCAATCCTGCCCATAGACGCCACGCGCGCCCTGCGAGAGCTGGAACAGGACGACATTGGCCACCGCAGAGGATTCGAGAAAATGCCCCGGCAGGAGACGCCTGGTAACGCCTTCGGCAACCTGCTCGAGCTGCTCGTCAGGCAGCCCGAGAGCACCCCAGATGGCTGTAGCCGTTGGGCCCGGAGAGACGACGTTAATCCGCACATTCAGCGGGGCGAACTCCACCGCCAGGGTACGGGCATGGGCAACCAGCGCGGCCTTGCTGGCGATATAAGCGGCCAGCCCAGGAAACGTGCTGCGCGTCAGGAAGGTGCCAATGAACACCACTGACGCGGGCTTGGCCAAGCCCGCACGCAACGCCGCCAGGGTATTCAGTGCGCCAGCGCCATTGATTGACCACTGCCGCTCGAAGCAGGCCACATCCAGGCTGTCCCCCAGCTCGGCGATGCCTGCGTTCGGTACCAGAAAGTCGACCGGGCCCAGCTCGGCAGCACGATGTGCCAGTCGCTGCAGGTCATCCCTTAATGTCACATCACCGAGAACACAGTGCAGGTGATCCGGGTAGGTCTCGATCAGCTGAGCCAGGCCACCCATACTGCGCGACATTGCCAGGACCCGTGCGCCGCGCTGCAGCAGTGCGGCGCACAGCGCCAGGCCGATACCGGAACTGGCGCCAGTGACGACGGCCAGGCGTTCATTGAATTCATTTTTCATCATCGTCTCCAGTGCCGGCGCTCGCCGAGCCGCAGGCTGCCCGTCCCGGCATGGGTAGGCAGCGGTTTTTCCAGAGGGGTTAAGCGGAACAGGCCCTAGCCTGGGTGACCGTCGACGCGTGCAGTGACCAGCATCGGCGCATAACGCCAGACGTAAAGGGCGAAAGCCAGTACCCAGCAGCCACCCGCGAGCCATAGGCCCATCAGTGGCCACTCACTGACCAGAAACACCCGAGAGGTAGCACCAAGGTTGAACAGCACGAAGGCGACAACGATGCCGGACGGCAACTGCAATGGCCGTCCGGTATGGCCAAGCGTGACGCGCCCGATCATCGCGAGGATCAAACCGCTCATGGAGCCGACCGACAGCGCATGCAGTGATGAGCTGGAGCTGTCCAGCACGCCGAAATTCCAAAGCGCCAATCCTGTTGCCGCAATTACCAGCCAGAGCATCGCCAAATGCAGCGACCACAGCAGCGGCACGCGCCAGATACCGCTGTCATACCAGCGCACCAGCCGCAGCAGGTGACCCGCCGCAATGGCGAGAAACAACACACCGAGCCAGAGGTTCTGTTGCAAGGCAAAACCGGTGGCATAGAGCACGCCGATCAGCCCGGTACCGACCAGCAGCGTGACGTCCAGCCAGAGCCAGGGCTTGACCGCTTCGGTGCGACCGAGCCCACGCTGCGTGAAGAACGGAATCACCCGCCCGCCGATGATGGCCATGAGCGCCGCCACCAGCCATAACCCGGCAAGCACGCCCTGGCGCTGCAAACCGTCGTCGTCCAGCGCGATGCCACAGAGCACCAGCACATCGGCAGCAGTCATCAGACTGAGTACGGCGATGATCGGGTAGTTGCGCTTCTGCCTGACCACCCAGAGCATGCGTGCCATCAGTCCGGTGACCCCCAGCATGAAAAGCAGCTCCAGCGGGATCAGCACGGCCAAAGGCAAGCCGAACAGCCAACCAAGACGGGCCAGCAGCCAGACCACGGCAAGCACTTTCAGCCTGCTGCCGGATATGCCCGGTTGACCGGTCCAGGTCTGCCCCGCCGTCAGCAGGAAACCCGCGACGATGGCCATGGCGAAGCCGAACAGCATCTCGTGACGATGCCAGGACAACCAGCCACCGGTTGGCTGAAAGCCCGGCCAGAAACCTGTCCAGGCAGCGACCCACAACGGAATGGCAAGCAACGCGAAGAGGCTGCCGGCCAGGAAAAACGGGCGAAAGGCAAGCCGCCACACTGGCGGGATACTCAAGGCTTTTCGCCGATCGATAACTTGCACAAAGGCCTCCTGAGCTTTTTCGCATCTGCCTGGAGGAAGAAAGCCCTGCCGGTCAGAAAGGTGATCGCTCCGAATCGCGGAGCCAGGCCTACTTTTTACAGGTTAGGGGGCTTTGGCAGACTTGATTGCAATCATCTTTTTTGGGGAGTGTGCCCTGCTGCGACCGTTGGCAGGCCCGAGTGCGCTCAGAAGCGGCACAGCGAAACCAACGCGGACGGATCAATAACGATTCGGATGATGCGTACCAGCGGACCGTAGGGTGGATCACGCTTCACCGATCCACCGAGGAGAGTCACGGTGGATGTAAAAGGCGACATCCACCCTACGCGGCTGGCGAGCAGGGACCGCGCAGGCAATCGGCACCACGCGGAAGCCGAACCATGATCGCGAGCAAGCTCGCTCCTACGAAAAGCGGGACGATGGCGACTCAGCTTCGTAGCCCCAGACGAAGACGCATGCCCTGTAGGAGCCAGCTTGCTGGCGATCCAGGACCGAGCAAGCAGTCGGCACCACGCGGATACGGATCCATGATCGCGAGCAAGCTCGCTCCTACGAAAGCGGGACAATAGCGACTCAGCTTCGTAGCCCCAGACGAGGACTCATGCCCTGTAGGAGCCAGCTTGCTGGCGATCCGGGACCGCGCAGGCAATCGGCACCACGCGGGTGCCGAACCATGATCGCGAGCAAGCTCGCTCCTACGAAAAGCGGGACGATAGCGACTCAGCTTCGTAGCCCCAGACGAGGACTCATGCAATGTAGGAGCCAGCTTGCTGGCGATCCAGGACCGAGCAGGCAATCGGCACTACGCGGATACGGATCCATCATCGCGAGCAAGCTCGCTCCTATGAAAAGCGGGACGATAGCGAGTCAGCTTCGTGACACAGACGAAGACACATGCCCTGTAGGAGCCAGGTCCGTAGGGTGGATCACGCTTCACCGATCCACCGCGCAGAGTCACGGTGAATGTAAAAGGCGACATCCACCCTACGCGGCGGTAATGCGAGGGAAAACGTTACTTCGGCTCGTGCTTGACCGTTTCGGCTGACGAAACGCCTTCACCATCGCTCATGGATTTGCGGAATCCGCTGATCGCGCCGCCCAGGTCCGAGCCCAGGCCGCGTAGGCGCTTGGTGCCAAAGAGCATGACCACGATCAGCAGAACGATCAGAAGTTGCCAGATGCTGATGCCCATCATTTCAATACCTCATCGAGTGGTTGGTTTGCGGTCTAGTGACCAGCGTGAGCCTGTTGATGGCCGGGCATGGCGGGAGGCATGCCGGACGATTGTTGTAGCACCGACTGATCGATGTCTTCGAAGCGCAGCACGCGCCCACCGTGCATGGCTGCCAGCCCCTTGGCCGCAGACTCGTCGGCGAAGGTCGCGAGCACCACGCCCATCGCGCCTTTAAGCGATGTGCCCGCGACATAGTAGGCGCTGGTTGCATCGATCAGGTATTCGTCGTCCGGGTGCTCCCAGGTGGAGCGGCCCATGTCGTGCACGTAGAGCTTGGCGTTGAGCATGCGGTTTTCCGGTTGCAACCACCAGCCGAGCATCTCCGCGGTGGAACAGAATTTTCGTACCCCGCCCTTTTCCACCGCCTGCCCCTTGGGCCCGGGAAAATCGCTGATCACCATGCCGCAGACATGGCATTCATCGCTGCTGTGGAAGGCGACAGGCTCAAGCAGCTGCTCGCTCTGCTCGGCCTCGTTACAACCGGCCAGGCCCAGCACCAGTGCGGCGGTCATCACCACGCGGGACACTCTGTATAGCGTATTCATCATTACAGTTTCCTTCTCATGGTCACACGGGACGACGGCGGAACACGCCATAGGCCAGCAGCAGTGAAACCCCTACCCAGAGCAACAGGCACAGCCAGAGCGCGGCAGCGGGTATCGGCAGCTCGCCGCCCAGCGACAGCACGCCCATGGCGTTGCCGCCCTCGAAGCCGGATAGATTGATCAAGCGGTAGATATCGGCGGGGTTGAGAAGCAGCAACCAGGGCAGCGCCTCGGGACTGAAGCTGCCTTCGCTCAGAACCAGCAGCGCCAGCAAGACCAGATCGAAGACCAGCACGAAGAGAAACCACACCCCAAGCGCCAGCCCGGCCGCACTGGATTTCTCGCCCACCTTGCTGCTCAGCACGTAGGCCAGGGCGAGAAACACCCAACCCAGCAGCGTTGAGGAAATCATGAAGCGGCCGAAGGCCCAGAGCAGCAGACCGATCTCGATGTTTTCAACCAGCACGGCAATGGCCAGCATGGCGCAGCCGAAACCGATCAGCACTGCCAGCGCCAGAATCAAGCCGTGCCCGACAAACTTGCCCAGCAGGATCTGGCCGCGTCCCAGCGGGTAGGTCAGCAACAGCATCAGGGTGCCACCCTCGTCCTCGCCAACGATGGCGTCGTAGGCCAGCAGCAGTGCGATCAGCGGCATCAGGAAGGTCGCCAGACTCGCCAGGCTGGCGACGGTGGCAGGGATCGAGGTAAAGCCGAGCTGCCCCGAGGCGGCAGCACCGAGCCAGGCAATACCCACCGCCAGCACCGCGAACAGCAGGCTGATGGCAAGCAACCAGCGGTTGCGTAGACCGTCGCTGAACTCTTTGCGGGCAATGTTCCAGATCCGGTTCATAGCGTGCCCTCCGCCGCGCGAACGTCACCGGCGCGCTGCATGTAGTAGCGATACAGGTCTTCGAGCGATGGCTGATGAATCTCGATGTCATCCGGCTCGCCTTCGCCCAGCAACTCGCGCAGCAGGCGTAGCTTCTGGCCGTTGATTGCAGACACTTCGACGCTGCTCTCACCCAGCGAGCGCGCCGAGTGCCCGGCGGCGTCCCAGCGCTGTAGCCAGGCTGCGCCGTTGTTCATGCCGCTGGCCCGGATTCGCGTAGGGAGCCCTGCCTCGACCCGCAGCTGCGCCAGGCTGCCAACCGCCTGAAGCTGACCCTTGGCGAGAATCGCCGCCCGATTGATATGCGCCTCGACGCCGGGCAGCACATGCGAGCAGAGGATGACGCTGGTCCCGCGTTGGCGCATCCGGTCGATCAGCTGATAAAGGTCGCCGGTCGCAATGGGGTCGAGGCCCACGGTGGGCTCGTCGAGCAGCAACAGGCGTGGCTCGCCGAGCAGCGCCTGAGCCAGGCCAAGGCGCTGGCGCATGCCCTTGGAATAAGTCTTCACCCGGCGCTCGGCAGCATGGGCCAGGCCCACCTGCTCCAGCAGTTCGTCCACCTGCTTCACTGCCGCCCCTTTCAGTCGCGCAAAGTGACGCAGCGTCTCGCGGCCACTGAGCTGCGGATAGAAGGTGACGTTCTCCGGCAGGTAGCCGAGCTGGCGGCGGACCTCGGGATCATGCGGTGCCCGACCGAGTACGCACACTTGCCCTTCGCTGGGCACGAGCAGGCCGAGGATCAGCTTCATGCTGGTGGTCTTGCCCGCGCCGTTATGGCCGAACAGGCCCAGCACTTCGCCCTCGCCGAGGGTCAGGTCTAGATCATGCAGCACGGTCATGCTGCCGTAACGCTGCTTCACGCCGTGGATCTCTACAGCGCTCATGGCGTTGGCTCCTGCGCTCTGTTTATCGATGGTTCGGTTGGCGGCTTCATCAGCGGATGGCTGTCCTGCACGCCGGGCGACTTGATGACGGGGAAGGCTCGCTGAACCCAGCGCAACACCTCGATGCTCGGGCTGTTCATCAACAGCCGCACCTGCGGATAGAGCCACAACAGGCGATCGACGTTGTCGTTGGGTTCGTAGGCCACGTCGCCCAGACCGTCGCCATTACGGTCCCAGCCCAGGTAGTCGCTCCAGTAGTTGCCACGGCCGTCGATGGACCATTCCTGAGTGCGGGTGGCGACGTACTTGACCTGCTGCTGGTTGCCGATAAAGGCATTGCCCGCGATGCGGTTGTCTTCCGAGCCGGCAGTCAGGTGGATGCCCAGCGCGCTGTTCTCGAACTGGTTGCCTTCGATGGTGTTGAACAGGGAGTTGTAGATGAACAGCGCCTTGCCTTCGGCGCCCGCGATCATGCTGTCGCCTGTCGAGCCGCTGCGCACGTCGCTGACCCGGTTGTCGCGAATGGTCGAGTAGGCGATGTAGTTCATCAGGATGCCGTAGTTCTCATCCCCCTCGGAGCGGTTGCCGATGACCTCGAGTTTGCGGCTCTGCATCAGCGCATAGCCGGTACGGGTACGACGGGTGACATTGCCGATCACGCTGTTGTCGTTGGCGAACATGTAGTGCACGCCGTAGCGCAGATCCTCCAGCACGTTGCCTTCGATGTGGTTGCCGTTGGAGGTGTCGATGTAGATGCCGTCGCGGGTATGGCGCACCTGGTTAGCGATGATCCGCGCGCCGCTTACCGCATAGAGGTGGATGCCGTTGCCACGGTCCTGGGAGCGGATGCTCGTGTCGCCTTCGATCCTGTTGCCGATCAGGCTTACATCTTTCGAGCCGTCGACCCAGACGCCGAAACCGGCGCCGCGCAACTGGTTGTCGCGGATCACCACACGCTGCGCTTTTGGCTGGACGAAGATGGCGGCGTTCATCGCCGTGAGATCGCGCCCCCAGTCCAGCAGCGTGCAACCCTCGACCGTGACATCCGATGCCTCGATCAGCAGGCCGTTGCCCTCGCCTTGCGCCTGCAACACGGCGCCGGGCTCGCAGATCAGTGCCATGGGCCGGTCAATGACGAACTGGCCGGAATATTCGCCGGCGGGCAGGCGCCAGCGGTTGCCCTCTCCCGCCTCTAGCGGCAGGGCCGAGATGGGTTGCGGGGCCGCCGCGGCCACCCCGCAGAACAGGGCCAGCAGCAGCGCTACAAGCGGTTGAAACTTGGATAACGCCTGAGATCTGAGCACTGCGTTGTTCCTCTTCAGCTTCAGGCAGGGGAAAAGGCGGGAGCGGCTGCTCCCGCCCGGTCGCGTCAGGCCGGCTCGACCAGCATGCGGCCGACCATTTCCATGTGCAGCGCGTGGCAGAACCAGCTGCAGTAGTACCAGTGCAGGCCAGGCTTGTCGGCTGTAAAGGTGATGGACGAGGTCTGCTGCGGGCTGATCTCCATGCTCGCGCCGTGGTTGGTCATGACGAACCCGTGGGACACGTCTTCGATCTGGTCGATGTTGGTGATAGTCACGGTGACTTCGTCGCCCTGCTTGACGTTGAACTCGGTCAGGCCGTAGGTCGGCGCCATCGAGGTCATGTAGACCCGTACCTTGTTGCCGTCGCGGATGACTTTGTTGTCGGTTTCCAGGTTGATGCCGTCCTTCTTCGCCATTTCCACGGTGGGTGCGAAGAACGGGTCGTCCCGCTTCCAGATTTTCTGCGGCTTGATCTGATCGCGACGCGCCAGGATGCAGTCGTGCGGTTCAGCGTAGGTCGGGCCGTCGTGCACCAGCTTCATTTCCTCACCGGAGATGTCGATCAGTTGGTCGTTTTCCGGGTGCAGCGGGCCGGTCGGCAGGAAGCGGTCCTTGGAGAACTTGCACAGTGCCACCAGCCACTTGCCATCGGCTTCGCTGGTTTCGGTCAGCGAGGCATGCAAGTGGCCCGGCTGGTACTGCACGTCGAGCTTCTGCTTGATGTAGTTAACCTTCTCGCCGTTGTACGCGCGCACAGCCTCGGCCATGTTCCACTTCACCACCTGGCTGTCGATGAACAGCGTGGTGTAGGCATTGCCGCGACCGTCGAAGGTGGTGTGCAGCGGGCCGAGGCCCAGTTCCGGCTCGGCGGCGACCACATCGCGCGGGTCCTTGAGCTTGTCGTCGAAGAGATCATCGAGCTTGGCGATCTCGATCATGGTGACGGTCGGCGACAGCTTGCCGGCGGCGATGAAGTACTTGCCGTCGGTTGACGTATTGCAGCCGTGCGGGTTCTTCGGCACCGGGATGTAGCGAGTGAATTCAGAGCCTGCGCGGCCGTCGACCACCGGCACTTTCGAGTCACCGACGGTACTGAACTTGCCGGCCTTCACCGCAGCTTCGATGCGCGGAATGTTGAAAACCACCACCCAGTCGCGCTCGTTGCGCATCATGCCGCCCAGGTCGGTGGCCTTCTCCGAGTTGTAGCAGGTGGAGGCGGCGTACTTGCCGGTGTAATCCGCGTCGGTGTTGTCCAGGTTGCCGTCGACGATGACCTGAAACGCCATTTCCATCTTTTCAGCATCAATGACGTTGAACATGGTGTAGCTGTTCTCGGCCTGCACATCGAAATTACTGCCGTCATTGGGGTGCGGAATGATGAACTCGGCGTTGGCGAATACGTACTTGGTGTGAGGCACCTTTTGCAGGCGCAGGCCGTGAATCGCCTGCACGTTGGGAACGGTGAGCATCTTGTCGCACTTCATGATGTCCAGACGGATGCGTGCGACGCGACTGTTGGCCTTGTCGTTGATGAACAGGTACTTGCCGTCGTACTTGCCGTCAGTCATCGAGATGTGTGGATGGTGGCAGTCACCGTTCAGGAACTTGGCACTCTCGCCCATGATGTGCCGGCTTTCGTTGGTCAGGCCCCAGCCGGTAGCGGAGTCGACGTTGAACACCGGGATGCGCATCAGCTCGCGCATGGAAGGCACGCCCACCACGCGCACTTCGCCCTGGTGACCACCGCTCCAGAAGCCGTAGTAATCGTCGAGTTCCCCTGGTGCGACGTGGATCTTCTGCTGCGCGTCCTTGACCGCTGCGGCCCAGGTTTCGCGGCTCATGACTGCGCCGCCGAAAGCAGTGGCTGCCACAGCGGCTCCGGTCAGGGCGCTGGCGCCCAGGAATCCGCGGCGGCTCAGGCCACTCTTTTCCAGCGTTTCGGGGAGGTTCTTACTTTTGTCACTCATGGGGTGTCGCTCCTTATCGTGTACGGACAGGTCAAACGATCGGTTGCGGGCGTTCGCGCTCAGGCATATCGCTCTGCGGGTCCACCACTTGCACCACGGGGATCAGCGTTGGGCCGGCCGGGGCTTTCTTGCCGCGGTTGCTGCGCTTGTTCTTCAGGATCAACGGCGGGCACTTGTTTTCGTTGTGATAGGTCATCTGGCAATCGAGGCAGTAATGGCACTCGTTGTGGTTGATGTGCCCGTCTGGATGAATCGCCTGGACTTCACATTCGTTGGCGCAGACCTGGCAGGGGTTACCGCACTCCTTGCGCCGCTTGAGCCAGTCGAACAGACGGAAGCGGCCAGTGATCGCCAAGCCTGCGCCCAGCGGGCAGACGTAGCGGCAGTACACCTTGCGGGTGAAGACGTTGATTGCCAGGAGGAACACGGCGTAGGCGACGAACCACCATTGCCGGTCGAACTTGAGGGTGATGGCCGTCTTGAACGGCTCCACTTCGGCGGCCTTCTCGGCCATCGTCATCGACTCGAGCGAGATACCGAACAGCACCAGCAGCACGATGTACTTGATCGCCCACAGCCGCTCGTGAACGGCGAAAGGCACCTCGTACTGACGAACCCTGAGTTTGCGCGCGGCCTCGTTGATCAGCTCCTGTAGCGCACCGAAGGGGCACAGCCAGCCGCAGAAGACCCCACGTCCCCAGAGCAGAACGCTGGCGGCGGTGAACACCCAGAGGATGAAGATCACCGGATCGGTGAGGAACAGCTCCCAACGAAAGTCCTGCACCAGGGCATGTACGAAGGTCAGTATGTTGACCACCGAAAGCTGCCCCAGGGCATACCAGCCAATGAACACCACGGTGAAGATCAGGTAGCCGTGACGCAGCTTCTTGAGGAAGTTGGGGTGCTGGGTGAGCGTGTCCTGCATGAACAGAATGACGGTCAGCAGCAGCAGCGCGGCCAGAATCACGCCAATCTGGAAGCTCTGCTGATACCAGATGTTGACCCACATCGGCCGGTTGGCCTCCTCGGCCGCCGCCAGCTCTTCGGCGGTGGGTTGCGGGCGCTCGATGTACTGCTCGGGCATCTGGTAGGGCAGTTCGAAGCTGGTGAACATGCCACTGATCGGGCCAGTCTGGCGGCGCACCAGCAACTCCAGCGTCCAGGGCGAGCCGGGGTCGAAGGCTGCGTGCTCACGGACGATGAACACCGCCATTTCGCTTAAGTCCGGCATGCCTTCGGCGTATACGTCGTCCAGACGCTGGAAATCCATGTCGCGAAAGCTGATGACGTTGCCGAACTGGCGCAATTGCACCCGATCGAAGATGCCACCACGCACATAGCCCGAGCCCTTGAAGGAGTATTCGCCGCTGGCCATCACTGCGACGGCGTGCTCGCCCGGCTTCAGCTCATCCATGAGCGAGCGGTAGGCGTTGTCGCCCAGCAAGTTGCGACCGATGGTTGGCGGATTCAGGTGCGTTGCGTAGAGATCGATGAAGGTCTCGTCGATCTCCTCCGGTGCCGCCTCGTCGATGCCTTCGGCTTCGGTGCCCTTGAAGGCCTGATCGATGTCGCCCTTGGTCAGGTGCAGGCGGCGAATCGCACCATTGCCGGTCAGCTCGCTCCAGCTGGCGGGTTCGTAATAGTCCTCGCGAACGGTAGCCGGCTTTTGCGCCCCACCAGCTTTGCCGTCTACCAGCCCAAGCGACACGGCAACGTCGTGGGCCGCGCGCATGACGATCTCATTGACCACCATAACGGTGACGGTGGCGCCAGTGACCGCGTCGATGGTGACTGCTTTCTCGTCACTGGAGTGACCGACCACGACCCGCTGGTCGACCTTGATGCCCTCGTACTTGGCCGTGAACGCGTGAAGCTTTTCAATCGGAATGCCGACCAGCAGGATCGGCTCATGGTGCTCGAGTACGTAGGCGTCGACGATTACGCCCTGCGGATCGAGCAGCACCTGCAGGTTGATCGGCTTACCGGAATAAGCCGGGATATCGACGACGTTAATGGTCTGGAAGGCGTAGCCCAGGGTGTCATCGCCACGGGTAATACGGCGGACCTGGTAGTCACCCTCGGGTGCCGACACGGCCGCTTCGGAGAAAAACAGCTCGATGCGCTGGCGCTCGGCGTCGTAATCCCGCGCCTGCGCCGGGAAACCCAGAACCAGCAGCGCCAGCAAGACCATGAAGCCGCACCCACATGCGCGAACAGCGCCGGTGAGGAAAGAGCAATGTGGCTTCATGGAGGGCCCACTTCACGGCTGGATGTGGTGCCATGGTAGGAAGCGCTAGCGGCGCCTCTCCTTGATGAATATCAAGCTTTGTCCCGCGAGGGCCACTCCACGCTGTACCTAGACCGTAGGAGCCAGCTTGCTGGCGATCCACACCCGCGCGGTGTCCATGATCGCGAGCAAGCTCGCTCCTACAAAACGCGTGCCGGCGACGCCTTGTTAGAAACATCGCCATACCTCGACCGCAGGAGCCTTGCTGGCGATCCGCACCCGCGAGGTGTCCATGTTCGCGAGCAAGCTCGCTCCTACAAAAAAAAGTGCCCATTTGCTGGCAAAGCCTTGCTCGAAGCGATGCCGTACCTCGACCGTAGGAGCCAGCTTGCTGGCGATCCACAGCCGCGCGGTGTCCAGGATCGCGAGCGAGCTCGCTCCTACAAAAAAAGTGCCCGTTTGCTGGCAAAGCCTTGCTCGAAGCGATGCCGTACCTCGACAGTAGGAGCCAGCTTGCTGGCGATCCGCACCCGCGCGGTGTTTATGATCGCGAGCAAGCTCGCTCCTACAAAAAAAAACGCGTGCCGGCGACGCCTTGTTAGAAACATCGCCATACCTCGACCGTAGGAGCCAGCTTGCTGGCGATCAGCCCCACGCGTGCTCATGATCGCGAGCAAGCTCGCTCCTACAAAAAAACGCGTGCCGGCGACGCCTTGATAGAAACATCGCCATACCTCGACCGCAGGAGCCAGCTTGCTGGCGATCCGCACCCGCGAGGTGTCCATGTTCGCGAGCAAGCTCGCTCCTACAAAAAACGCGTGCCGGCGACGCCTTGTTAGAAACATCGCCATACCTCGACCGTAGGAGCCAGCTTGCTGGCGATCAGCCCCCACGCGTGCTCATGATCGCCAGCGAGCTCGCTCCTACAAAAAAACGCACCCGGCTTGCTGGCGAAGCGCTCCTACGAACGCGTACAAACCTGATTGCTGTGAATCCGGGATCAGAACACTACCGTTCTCGCCGGTGGCAACCAGGTGGTGTCAGGTAGGCCGCCGTTGCGCCACGATTGGCTTCGCTGGCCTTGATCTCCATCTTGGCGATGCTGCGCAGATGGACCTGATCAGGGCCGTCGGCGAAGCGCAAGGCGCGCCCGGCGGTCCACATGTCCGCCAGCGGCGTGTCGGGTGTCAGGCCCATTGCGCCGTACGCTTGCATGGCGCGGTCGGCAACGTTGGTCAGCATTCTGGGCACCAGTGCCTTGATCATGGCGATCTCCTTGCGTGCGGCCTTGGCACCGACCTCGTCGATCATCCAGGCAGTCTTCAGCACCAGCAAGCGCGCCTGCTCGATCTCGATGCGCGACTCGGCGATCCAGTCGCCAATGTTCGAGTACTGCTGCAGATATTTACCGAACGCCTTGCGCTCCTGGCAGCGCTCGATCATCAGCTCCAGCGCCAGTTCGGCCATGCCGATCGAACGCATGCAGTGATGGATGCGCCCCGGACCGAGACGCGCCTGGGCCATCATGAAACCCTCGCCCTCCTTGCCCAGCAGATTGCTCGCCGGCACCCGCACGTTGCGCAGCACCAGCTCGCTGTGTCCTTCCGGGGCCAGGTGATTCATGACCGGAATATTGCGGACCAGCTCGACGCCTGGCGTATCGAACGGCACCAGGATCATGCTCTGCTGCTGGTGGGTTTGCGCATCCGGGTCGGTCTTGCCCATCACGATCAGCAGCTTGCAGTTGGGATGCGAGGCGTTGGTAATGAACCACTTGCGCCCGTTGATGACGTAATCATCGCCATCACGGCGAATCAGCGTCTGAATGTTGGTGGCATCGGAAGACGGCACGTCCGGCTCGGTCATGGCGAAGGCCGAACGGACCTCGCCCGCCAGCAGCGGATGCAACCAGCGCTGGCGCTGCTCCGGCGTGGCGAACATATGCAGCAGCTCCATGTTCCCGGTATCCGGCGCGTTGCAGTTGAATACCTCGGACGCCCAATGCACACGCCCCATGATCTCAGCCAGCGGCGCGTACTCCAGATTGCTCAGCCCGCTTCCCGGTTCGTCGTTCCCAAGCGAGGGCAGGAAGAGGTTCCACAACCCTTCAGCGCGCGCCAGCGCTTTCAGGTCTTCCATGAACGAAACGGGATACGCCCCAGCGGCAACCTCCATCTGCCAGGCGCCGACACGCGGCAAGATGTATTGATCCATGAACGCGAGCAGCTGCTGACGCAGCGCTTCGACACGGGGGCTGTAGGCGAAATGCATCGGACACCTCGGAGGTCTGACGGGGCAGGAATGCATGCACCATAGGCGCGGCGCGACAGAAACAGAACGAGCCTAAAGCGGCTGAATCGCCCCTCAATCACGACGGCTGATAGCGCGACGGGATTGACCGAAGTCATCGTCCGCCGCGCGCCGATGCGTTAAGGCGAAGGTTGGACAGTGCGTGAGGCAGCGCTGCGCTTACCAGTGCAGGTAGAACATCCCCTTCGCCAGCAGCACGATGCCGACCATCTGCGCGAATATCGCCCAATGAATGCGCCGATAGCGTGCCGGGGTCATCCGCCCGCTACGCAGCAGCATGGCAACCATGCCAAAGGTGAAAAAGACGCCTACAGCCAGCAGGATCTTCAGTGTCAGCAAGGTCGCGAAGCTGCTGGCGAATGGGTCGACCAGGGCCTGGCGATGGTGCCAGGCCAAACCAATCCCTGCGCCGTAGACGAACAGCACCACCCAGTGCAGCACCACCCGTGATCGTGCACCGATGGCCTTATCCACTGGCTGCATCAGCTCCGGCTGAATCTGCTGGCGAACCCGGCCAAGCAACGACACTTCGACGAACAAGGTGCCGATGAAGAAAATCGCGGCCAACAAGTGGATGACATGCAGCAGGGAATAGCTCATCACAGCTCCTCTGGATGTAAGCGCCGATCAGCCTAGCAAAGCAAACGGCGTCAGCTGCACAGACCTAAGGGTCCGGTGCGGTCAGACCAGCGTCGTCGCTGGACCATTGCCTGGGAACCAGGCATGTGCACCGAGGTTCGCACGCGGCCGACTGTTGCTCTCGAACACAGACAGCGTCTGCTCCGGCGCCAATTGCGCACCCTGTCCTGCCAGATAGCCGAGGCCGTCACAATGAGCCCACCGAGCCCGCCGTATACATGGGGTCCAGGCGAGCCGCAACCGGCTCCCCAGCGCCTGCAAGCGTGCTGGCCAGCAGGGTTGCTACAGTCAACAGAGCAGCTAAATCCTTCATGCAACGGTATCGGATCGCAATGTTGACCCCTACGACCAATCACGAAACGTGCCGCTATTTCGCCTTTGCTTAACAATGGCTTGAAAAGTTGTAGGTCTAATTAACCCTTATCGTCAGGGTTCAAGTTACTTACCCAAAGGTACTTTATACCCCGCCAGGTTCAGTGAATTGGGTGCCGATAGAGGTAGATGGATGATCAGCTGCAAACGCGCTTACGAGGCAGGTGAAGCCAGTGATGGGTACCGTGTGCTTATCGATCGAATCTGGCCGCGCGCTTTGCGCAAAGACGCTGTCAATATTGACGATTGGCTAAAGCAGGTGGCGCCCTCGACGGCGCTGCGCAGGGCCTTCAAACGCGGCGACCTGGGCTTTGATGAATTCCGAACGGAGTACCGCAAGGAGCTGGCTGGCCATCCCGAAGGTTGGTGGCCACTGCTGGAGATTGCTTTAAGAGGGCCCCTGACGTTGGTTTACGCCGCGCACGACGAACAGCGGAACAATGCGAGGGTTCTGGCCGAATGGCTGGAAGAAGAACTGGAACGAAGGGGTGCGCCAAGCTCGCCGACCTCTTCTGTCGGCGAGCGAACCTGAAGGCTTAGCGCTTGCGGTTGACTGTCAGTGCGGCGCGGATGACGTCGGCACCAATTTCCGCCTCGTAGGCCTGCCAGACGGGCATCATCTTCTCCCGCCAGGCCTGACGCTGCTCGGGGGTAAGCGCGATCAGCTTGCTGCTGCCGCTGGCGATAATCGCAGCGCGGTCGCGCTGGTTCAATGCTGCAGCTTCCCGGTTCACTGCCTGGGTGACTTCGAGAATGATGTTTTCAAGCTCGGAGCGCACCGCAAAAGGCATGCTCATCCAGAACTTGGAACTCGTGATCAGCATGTAGTTGAGCACCCCGTGATTGCTCTCGGTGATGTACGGCTGAACCTTGTGCATGTTCTGGCTGACGATGTTGGACCAGGGGTTTTCCGCGCCCTGAACAACACCAGACTGCAGCGATTTGTAGACGTCGGCGAACGGCAGCACGACTGGCTTGGCGCCTACAGCATTGAACTGCGCGTCCAGAACTGCCGAGGGTTGAATACGGAACGCCAGCCCGGCGGCGTCACCAGGCACACGCAGCGGCTGCGTGGCTGATAGCTGCTTTAGACCGTTGTTCCAGTACGCCAGGCCGTAGATGCCGGAATTGGCCATGGAGCGCAGCAGCTCGCGGCTCATCTCGCGCGATTGGAAGCGCTGAACGGCAGCGTCGTCGTCGAACAGGAACGGCAGGTCGAACACCTGCAATTTCTTCGTGTATTTGCCGAACTTCGACAGCGATGGTGCGAGGATCTGCACCTCGTTGTTCAGCAGCGCCTGCATCTCGTCGGCATCACCGACCAAGGTGGAGTTGGGGTACACCTCGACCTTGACCTTGCCCGCCAGACGTTCGTGGACCAGCTTCTGGAACAGCAGGGCTCCTTTGCCCTTCGGCGTGTCGTCGGCCACCACGTGGGCAAACTTGATGACGAAAGGCTCAGCTTCGGCCGCCATGACCGAAGCACTCAACCCACACAGGACTGCGACCAGCGCAGCGACACAAGACTTGAACATCTGACCCCCAACGGGAAAAGCCCGAATCGACACCTTGTGGGCACCGTTCGAGTGATTAATCGACAACGATAAGCCTGACTCACGCAACGGTGTGGTCGGTCCGTTTTTTTAGTTCGAGCTGGCCAGATCGCTTCGACTGTGGCGGTCGGCAGCTGGCCTTTATTGGTATGCGGTCGGCGAAAAGCAGGGCGCTAGAGCCTATGCCCACCGGGCGGAAGTCTTCGTGATCACCGGACGAGGCACAAGGCCGGAAAGTCCAACCAGATCTCAAAACGAGACATTGGTCGAGCGCGTGGTGAACGCGCGCTCGACAGAGCTCAATCGGAACCGGGCCTCATACGAGGCCCGGAGAAGCCAGTATCAGCGCCGGTTGACGGTCAGCGCTGCGCGCATGACATCAGCGCCGATCTGCGACTCGAAGGATTTCCATACCGGCTGCATCTTGTCGCGCCAGGCCTGGCGCTGCTCAGGTGTCAGCGTAACGAGCGTACTCTTGCCGCTGGCCAGGATGCGCTCACGCTCGCGCTGGTTCATCGCCGCAGCTTCGGCATTCACCGTCTGTGTCACTTCGAGCAGGATGTTCTCCAGTTCGGAGCGCACCGCGAACGGGATGCTGGTCCAGAACCTGGAATTGGTCACGAGCATGTAGTTGAGCACGCCATGGTTGGTTTCGGTGACAAAGCTCTGCTTCACACCCGCGTTCTGCCCGCGCATGTTCGACCAGGGGCCTTCGGTGCCCTGCACCGCGCCGCTCTGCATGGCCTTCGCCACATCGGCGAACGGCAGCCGGACGGCCTTGGCTTCCACTGCAGCGAACTGCGCTTCGAGCACCGGCGATGGCTGAATACGGAACGCCAGACCGGCCGCATCCGTGGGGCTGCGCAAAGGCTGACTGGCCGACAGCTGCTTGAGACCGTTATTCCAGTAGGCCAGGCCGTAGATTCCACGGTTGGCCATCGAGCGCAGCAGCTCGCGGCTCATCTCGCGCTTCTGGAAACGCGCCACTGCTGCTTCGTCATCGAACAGGAACGGCAAATCGAAAACTTCGAGCTTTGGCGAGTACTCGGTGAACTTGGACAGTGAGGGTGCGAGCATCTGCACCTTGTTATCCAGCAAAGCCTGCATCTCATCAGCGTCGCCAACCAGGGTCGAGTTCGGATAGACCTGGACTTCCACAGCGCCAGCGAGCCGCTCGTGAACCAGCTTCTGGAACAACAATGCACCCTTGCCCTTCGGCGTGTCATCCGCCACGACGTGGGCGAACTTGATCACGATGGGTTCCGCGGCGCTGGCCACTACCGGTGCAATTAACAGATACAACGCCGCACACGGCGCTATGAAAAGTGACTTGAACATTTGACCCCCACGGGAAATAAGCTCGATGCGACGCCTCATGAGCACCGTTCGAGTGTTTGTTGCAGTTCGTATGAGTTCAGCCGGCGCCTGGAATGGCACGCCTGAAGGTACAGCGGGGTGACCAGCGCACCGCGACGAATCGCAGGTTGGCCTTTATTGGAATGGCGATGACCGGTCAGTACGAATTGAATCCGTTAAGTCACCGTGACGCGCAGTTTTGGCCATCAGAGGCTCTAGCACAAGGGTCCAAGGTCCAACCAGCTCTCAAAATCGAACATTGCGCTCATCGGACGAAGCGAACTTTCAAACCGCCGCCTATTTCTACAGGCAACATCCCCAGCCATTTCGATTTGCCATGAACGACGTATCGACCCAACCACCGCCGAATCCCGATCTGATCGACTGCCTTATTGTAGGCGGCGGGCCAGGCGGACTGACCGCTGCGCTCTATCTGGCGCGTTTTCGCCGCAGCTGCAGAGTCGTGGATGCAGGCTCCAGCCGTGCCTCATGGATACCTCGGTCACATAACTACCCAGGCTTTCCGCCAGGCATCAACGGCAACGACCTGCTGGTTCGATTGCGTGAACAAGCCAGCGGCTATGGCGCAGAACTCGAGCATGGCCGGGTCGAACACATCGAGCCCCACGCCGATGGCTTCAGCGTCCGCTATGGAGACAAGCGCTGCGTAGCCCGGCGGATCATCCTCGCCACCGGCATCGAAGACACACTGCCGGACATGCCGGACGTGGAGCAGGCGATAGGCGATGGCAAAGTCAGGCTGTGCGCAATCTGCGATGGCTATGAAGTGGATGGTCACAACGTCGCGGTCTACGGGGAGGCGGAAAACGCCATCAGCCATGCGGTGTTCCTGCGCACCTTTACCGACCGAGTCACCGTGGTAGTTCATGGCGAGGCAAACGCCTGTGACCAGGCGATCGCGCTGGCCGAGCACTACGACATCCGCCTGATAAGCGACCGTGTCGAGTCACTGCACCCCTGTGAAACGGGCATCGAGTTGCTGACCTGCAGCGGCGAACGTCACCATTTCGAGATCATCTATCCCAGCCTCGGTGCCAGATATCGCTCGGACCTCGCCGTGCAGTTGGGCCTCGACTGTGACGAGTGCGGCGGGATATGGGCGGATGATCATTTGCAAACCACCATGCGGGGTCTCTATGCCATCGGCGATGTGACCATGGGCCTGAAGCAGATAAGCGTCGCCATCGGCCAAGCGGCACAAGCGGCAACAGCTGTGCACAACAGCCTCGAAGCCAATCCCTGGGGCGGGACGGAAGCGACTCGCTGACGACAGGAAACGAAACAGTGCTTTGCAACAGCTGAACGGTCTCGGCAGTCTAGGCTGGATAGAAAGCCTGTCCGCTTCGGAGCAACTGCATGTCACTCAGCGTGTTCGACCTGTTCAAGATTGGTATTGGCCCGTCCAGCTCACACACTGTAGGCCCGATGCGCGCCGCATCCCGCTTTGCTGAGGGCCTCAAGCAGGACGAGTTGTTGGCCGCTACAGATCACCTGCGGGTCGAGCTGTACGGCTCGCTGGGTGCCACCGGCAAAGGGCACGGCAGCGACAAGGCGGTGCTGCTCGGGCTCGAAGGCGAACTGCCGGAAACCGTCGACACGGCCACTATCCCCCAACGCATGGCATCAATGCGCGAATCGCATGAGCTGTGTCTGCTGGGTCAGAAGACCATCCGGTTCAACATCAGCACGGACCTGCAGTTCATCCGCAAGCCGCTGAAATTCCACCCCAACGGCATGATCTTCCGCGCGTTCGACGAAGCCGGGCTGCAGCTACGCAGCCGTGAATACTACTCGGTGGGCGGTGGCTTCGTAGTCGACGAGCAGGCTGCTGGCGATGACCGCATCGTCGAAGACCGCACCGCCCTGCCCTATCCGTTCCGCAGCGCCGCCGAGCTGTTGGCGCTGTGCAGCGAGCACGAGCTGTCGATCAGCCAGCTGATGCTGGCCAACGAAGCCGCCTGGCGCCCCGAGGCGGAAACGCGAGCCGGCCTGTTGAAGATCTGGCAGGTGATGCAGGAATGCGTGATTGCCGGCTGCCGCACCGAAGGTGTAATGCCCGGTGGACTGAAGGTAAAGCGCCGGGCCGCCGGGCTCTACCGTCAGCTCAGCGAACACCCGGAAGCCAACCTGCGCGACGCACTCACCGTACTCGACTGGGTCGACCTGTATGCCCTGGCCGTCAATGAGGAGAACGCCGCCGGCGGACGGGTGGTCACCGCGCCTACCAACGGCGCAGCGGGGATCGTCCCGGCACTGTTGCACTACTACATGCGCTTCATCCGTGGCGCCAACGAAGAGGGCGTGGTGCGCTTTCTCCTGACGGCCGCAGCCATTGGCATTCTCTACAAGGAAAACGCTTCGATTTCCGGCGCCGAGGTTGGCTGCCAGGGCGAAGTCGGCGTGGCCTGTTCGATGGCTGCCGGCGCCCTCTGCGAAGTCTTGGGCGGGACGCCGCAGCAAGTCGAGAACGCTGCAGAAATTGGCATGGAGCACAACCTGGGGCTGACCTGCGACCCGGTGGGCGGGTTAGTTCAGGTGCCCTGCATCGAGCGCAATGCGATGGGCTCGGTCAAAGCGATCAACGCAGCGCGCATGGCACTAAGGGGGGACGGTCAGCACTTTATTTCACTGGACAAGGTCATACGCACGATGCGCCAGACCGGTGCCGACATGAAGAGCAAGTACAAGGAAACCGCACGTGGCGGGCTGGCTGTGAACATCATCGAATGTTGAAGTGATCTAGGCCGAGCAACGAGCATTTTGCATACGCAGTAATCCCATGCTCAAAGCTTTATCATCGGCTCGATCGAACGGCTGCCGGGAGAGGATGCCCACGTTCGCTACTCGCCCCTCGGTTGCTACCGGGGCAGTACCAAAATAAAAGCTGAGGAACAGATGACCACCCGCTCCGAGCCATCCACCCCCAAAAACATGCCACTGCCCCGTAGCACACTGGAGTTTCCGGTCATCGGCATTGGCGCCTCGGCGGGTGGGATACAGGCCCTGCTGACGTTGTTCGAGCACATGCCGAACGACTGCGACATGGCGTTCGTGGTGATCATGCACCTCTCGCCCAAGCATGAAAGCAACATCGACAAGATCCTTCAGAACGTCACCCGCATGTCGGTCCTGCAGGTCAGGCAGCCCGTTCCTATCGAACGTAACCACATCTACGTGATTCCGCCGGCGATGGACCTGTCGATGAACGACGGCTACCTGCGCCTGCAAACACCCGAGCGCGAACGCGGCCCCCAGGTTGCAATCGATCTGTTTTTTCGCGCATTGGCCGACGTGCATCACAGCCATGCCGTGGGCATCGTGCTGTCCGGAACCGGCTCCGATGGTTCAGTCGGTCTGTCGCGCATCAAGGAGCAAGGCGGCATAACCCTGGCCCAGGCGCCTGACGACGCCGAATACGACTCCATGCCCCGCAGCGCCATCGAAACCGGCATGGTCGATATCGTGCTCCCTGTCGCGGACATGCCGCAGCGTCTGGTCGAGCTGTCGCGAAACCTGCAGATACTACTGGCGCGCCAGGACCCACTGCCCCCGCTCGGAGATGTCGAACAGGCCGAGGCTAGCCAGCAAGACCAGACCGTCTCACACGTACAGTCCAAACCCAATGAACTGGCGCTACGGGAAATCCTGGCGGCATTGCGCGCGCGAACCGGACATGACTTCCGCCACTACAAGCAGGCCACCGTCCTGCGCCGTATCGAGCGACGTATGCAGGTCAATGCGCTGCGCGACATGCCCAGCTACGCCAAATACATGCAGAGCCATCCGGAGGAAACCCCCGAACTGCTGGCCGACATGCTGATCGGAGTGACCAATTTCTTCAGAGATCGTGAGGCCTTCGAGGCGCTGGAGCGCGACATCATTCCATCGCTGTTCAACCGCAAGGCCAGCGCTGAAGACAGAGCCTTGCGCGTCTGGTCGGCAGCCTGTTCCACCGGTGAAGAAGCTTATTCACTGGCCATGTTGCTGCACGACCAGACTGCAACCAGCGGCGCCAGCGGTGAACTTCAGCTTCAGATGTTCGCCACTGACATCGACGAGCGAGCCCTAGAGACGGCAAGGGCCGGCGTCTATTCAGAGGCCATAGTCACGGACGTGCCGCCCGCACGGCTGAGGCAGTATTTTCAGAAGGAGCCTAATCACTACCGCATGCAAAAGGAGCTGCGCGAGCGGATTCTGTTTGCCCGCCACAACATCCTGCGCGACCCGCCCTTCTCGCGGCTCGATTTGATCTCTTGTCGCAACCTGATGATCTACCTGGACCGCGACATCCAAATCGAAGTCCTGCGGATGTTCCATTTTGCGCTCAAACCCGGCGGTTACCTGTTTCTCGGCAGCTCGGAGACTGCCGATGCCTGCAGCCAGCTTTTTACCCCAGTCGATAAGAAGAACCGGATTTATCGCGCCAAGGAAGTCAACTCGGCGCTTCGCCGGCCTCCCGCTGGGCCTTTCCAAGGTTTTTCGCCGACGACCGCGACCCGCCCGCCACTCAATGAGACTTACCAGCGCAACAAGAAATTTTCATTTGCCGATGTCCATCAGCGCGCGCTGGAGCAGTACGCGCCCCCCAGCGTGATCGTCAATCATGATGCCGAGATCGTGCACATGTCTGACAAGGCCGGAAACTTCCTGCGCTATGTCGGCGGCGAGCCCTCCCTGAACCTCACCACCCTGATCCACCCACAGCTACGTCTCGAGCTGCGCACCGCGCTCTACCAGGCAACACATACCGGCAAAAGCGTGGAGGCGCGACGGGTGCGTCTGGAGCGCGAAGGCCGCAGCTTCTACGTGAACATGGTGGTGCGCCCATTTCGCGACAACGAGGCGGGCAGCGAGTACATGCTCGTGCTGTTCGACGAAGTAGAAGCCTGCATGGACAGCAACACGCTGGAAGAGCCCGACACCAAGGACAGCGTGCTGACCCAGCTCGAAGCGGAACTGCAGCAGACCAAGGAACAGCTACAGATCACCATGGAGCATTCAGAGACCTCGACCGAGGAACTGCGTGCCTCCAATGAGGAACTGCAGGCGATCAACGAGGAGCTGCGCTCGGCGACCGAGGAGCTGGAAACAAGCAAGGAAGAGCTGCAGTCGATCAACGAGGAGCTGACTACAGTCAACTTCGAGCTCAAGACCAAGGTCGACGAGACCAGCAAGATCAACGATGACCTGCAAAATCTGATCTCGTCCACCGACATCGCCACAGTGTTCGTCGACCGCAAGATGCGCATCAAGTGGTTCACTCCGCGTGCGCGAGACATTTTCAATGTGATCGGCAACGATGCCGGCCGCTCGTTGCTCGACATCACCCATCGCCTCGATTACCCACAACTCCATCAGGACGCCGCCGAGGCGTTCGGCGAGCTGCACCTGGTCGAGCGGGAGATCAAGAACCGGGACAACAACCGCTGGTATCTGGCGCGTTTCCTGCCCTACCGCACCCTCGACGACCGCATCCAGGGCGCTGTGCTGACCTTTATCGACATCACCGACCGACGCCGCGCCGAAGAGCTGCTCGAGGACGGCGAGGCCCATATGCGCCTGCTGGCGCAAAGCACCAAGGGCTACGCCATCATCACGCTCGATTGCGAAGGCACCATCACCACGTGGAACCGCGGCGCCGAGGGAATATTCGGCTACATGGAGCGCGAAGCTGTCGGCAAACCCATCGAGATGATCTACACCGAGCAGGACCGTGTGGCCGGCGTGCCTGGCGCCGAACGCAAGCGGGCGCTGGAGCAGGGCCAGGCTGTTGACGAGCGCTGGCATCTGCGCCGCGATGGCACGAAGTGCTTCTTCAGCGGACTGGTCAATCCGCTTGTGGACAACGATGGCAAGGTGACCGGCTTCGCCAAGATCGCCCGCGACCTCACCGAGGAACGACAGCGTGACTCCGAACAGCAGACCGAACTGGAAAGCATCCAAGCGGCCAATCTGCAAAAGGATCAATTTTTCGCGGTGCTGTCCCACGAGCTCAAGCATCCCTTGAATCTGATCCAGCTGAACACCGATCTGGTGGCCAGATCCCAGTCAGCGAAAAACTCTCCAAGCCTGCGCAAGGCAACCCAGGCGATCCAGAACGCTGTTCGCAGTCAGTCACGGATCATCGATGACCTGATGGATGTCTCGCGCATCCGTACCGGAAAACTCAAGCTGCAACTCTCGACGCTCAACTATCAGGAGGTGCTGCGCGGAATCGAGGCGGTGTTTGCGCCACTCGCCCAGGCGGAGAACGTCACCTTCGATACTTACAAACCGGAACAGCCGATCTATATCCATGCCGACGCTACGCGTCTGGACCAGATTATCTGGAACCTCCTGAATAATGCTTGGAAGTTCACCAAGGGCGGCGAGCGCATCTGCATTCAACTCGAGCGTGAAGGTGATCAGGCCCGACTGGATGTCATCGACACGGGTGAAGGCATTTCGGCGGATTTCCTGCCCAAAGTTTTCGACATGTTCGGCCAAGCCGAGATGCAGCATGCGCAGCGCTCCAAGCAAGGGCTCGGCATTGGGCTGGCGCTGGTCAAGCAGCTGATCGAAGCCCACAGCGGGCGCATCGAAGCCTTCTCTGAAGGCCTTGGTCGCGGCGCGCGGTTCAGCGTCTGGTTGCCGATCCATATGCAGACCGAAATGGAGCTGAGCGGCCTTGGAGATGGCGGCGAAATCGGTGGACTGGCGGGCATCAGTATTCTGCTGGTGGATGACTCGCCGGACATCCTCGAAACCATGTGCGAGCTGCTGGAAAGCGAAGGCGCCATCGTAACCACTGCCGATAGCGGAGCGCGCGGAATCGAGGTGGCCTCGCAATCGACCTACGACGTGATCGTGTCGGACATCGGCATGCCTGGTATCGACGGCCACAGAATGATGACGGCCATCCGCAAAGAAGGGCCAAATACCGGCACACCGAGTATCGCCCTCACCGGCTACGGCACGCTGCGGGACGTGGAGAAGGCCAAGGCTGCCGGGTTCACCCTGCACCTACGCAAACCCATCGACCTGCAAGCGCTGATCGATGCCGTGACCCAGGCGGTGAAGTAGACCAGGCGCGCCAGGGCTCGCTGCGTCGCTGACGCGCTCGATCGCTTTCACGCGAACGTAGTGCTCTTCGTAGGAGCGAGCGTGCTCGCGATCCTGGGATGAAACACAACACAGCGGCTGCGTCCCTGGCTGATCGCCAGCAAGCTGGCTCCTACAGGTCACTGCTGCGCCGCGGGGCATCTGCCAGTTCATTTTATATGCGTCATTAACCGACACGCTTGATGTTATTCCCGTGAACGCGTTGCTCTTCGTAGGAGCGAGCTTGCTCGCGATCCTGAGCACCAAACGCAACACAGCGGCTGCGTCCAGGCTGATCGCCAGCAAGCTGGCTCCTACAAGCCAGTGCTACGCTGCGGGGTATGTGCCAATTCATTTCAATAACGTCTTTAACCGACACGCTCGATGTTATTCCCCGCGAACGCGTTGCTCTTCGTAGGAGCGAGCTTGCTCGCGATCCTGAGCATCAAACGCAACACAGCGGCTGCGTCCAGGCTGATCGCCAATAAGCTGGCTCCTACAAGTCAGTGCTACGCCGCAGGGCATGTGCCAGTTCATTTCAATGATGTTATCAACCGACGCGCTCGGTGCTATTTCAGGCGAACGGGTTGCTCTTCGTAGGAGCGAGCTGGCTCGCGATCCCGCATCAAACGCAACACAGCGACTGTGCCCTGCGCTGATCGCCAGCAAGCTGGCTTCTACAGGTCAGTGCTGCGTCTGAACAGAGGGACATGAACAGCGCCAGCACCGCCGCTCGCGGTTTGACTCAATCGTTCTTGCCGATCCCGTATTCCCTCAGCTTATTCGCCACGGTCGTGTGCGAAACGCCGAGCCGTTTGCCCAATAGCCGGCTACTAGGGTGCCGTTGATACAGCTCTTGCAACACCGCCTTTTCGAAACGACCCACGATACTGCCGAGATCACCGTCCAACGAAAAATCGCCGAGTGGCTGCGGTGAGCCGTAGTCCGGCAGGCGGATGTGTTCGGGCTTGATCACGCCGCCCTCGCATAGCGAAACAGCCTGGAACAGCGTGTTTTCCAGCTGCCGCACATTGCCCGGCCAGTGATACCCCGCCAGCCGTTCCAGCGCATTGGGCGACAGGCTCGGCAAGGCGCAGCCGATCTGCCGGCTGGCCTGATCGAGAAAGTGCTGAACCAGCGGTTCGAGGCCATCCAGGCATTCACGCAGCGGGGGAATGTGCAGCGAGAGGACGTTGAGCCGGTGATACAGGTCCTGCCGAAACTCGCCTCTGGCACAGAGCTCGGACAGGTCCAGTTGCGTGGCACAAATCACTCGAACGTCGAGATAGACCTCCTCTTCGCTGCCCACTCGGCGGAAGCAGCCGTCCTGCAGGAAGCGCACAAGCTTGGCCTGCAAGCGCGTGCTCATCTCACCGACGCCATCGAGAAACAGGGTGCCACCGGTGGTCAGCTCCAGGAGGCCGAGCTTGCCTTCGGGGCGAGCGCCTTCGAAAGCGCCAGGCCCGTAGCCGAACAGCTCGGTTTCGGCCATGGACTCTGGCAGGCCAGCGCAATTGAGCGCCATGAACGGCGACTGCCCGCGCGGGCTGGACAGGTGACAGGCCCGCGCCAGCAACTCCTTGCCCGTGCCGGTCTCACCCTCGATCAGCAATGGCGCATCCAGCGGGGCCATACGTCGCGCTTCGCGAACCACCGCTGCCATGACTTTTGAACTCTGGAAAATGCTGTCGAAGCCGCGCAGCTCCTGCTTGCGCACGTTGTAGATCCGCTCGCCTACGCGGTCGGCGCGATGCAGCGTCAATACCGCACCGGCCAGGGCTCCGCTGTCGTCATGCTCCGATTGCAGCGGCGCGATGTCGGCAAGAAAGACGTCGCCCTTGATGGTGACGCGCAGACCGTTGATGCGCGCCTTGTTCGCCCGCACCAGCTCCGGCAGATCGAAGTCCTCGGCATAACGCGACAGGCTCATCCCCGGCACCTCGTCCACGCGAACCCCGAGCAGCTGCGCCGCGGCGCGATTGGCCGCCACGATGGCGCCCGCCATGTCGATGGACAGCACGGGAAACTCCAGCGCGCCGAGCAACGCATTGAGCTCCAATGAGTGCCGTTCGCTGGGCATCAGGCCCACCTTGCGTACCTCGAACACGCCTTGCAGCGCCTCGATCTTCGGCCGCAGCGCCTGCAGTTGAAGGTTCATCAGATTGGGGCAGTGCAGGTAGACCGCATTGCCGTGTTCGCCCCCGACTTCGCCACGGGCTACGTTGATGCCGTAGTCGACCAGCAGTTCAAGCATGTCACGGAGGATGCCAACACGGTTCTGGCAGAGGATCTTGATACGCATGCAAGGGTGCCTTTGGGCTTGTTGTTCTTGTGAATCAACGCCCGGGAACAACTTTTAGTAGATGGACGATGATTTTCGTCAAGATTATTTGACACAAAGGCAGCTAATCAAGGCGAAAAACCCTACCAGATCGAAACACGTAATTTTTTCGTTACATATGAGCCATCAGGATCAATGCAATCAAGCGACCGAGACGCTAGGCAGCTCCCCTTCCGCGCGATCAGATGAGGCATCCCATAACAACAAGACTCAGGCGGCCGCCCCGCTCAGGAGGTCAGATGAAAGCCACGAAATACGTTGCGCGCGAGCCGGATGCGAATGGCCACATTCACTATTCGGACCCCGAACATGCGGTCTGGCAGACCCTGATCGAGCGCCAGCTGAAGCTGCTCGACGGCCGCGCCTGCCAGGAATACCTGGACGGCATCGAACAGCTCGCCCTGCCCCACGACCGCATCCCCCAGCTGGGCGAAATCAACCGTGTGCTCGATGCGACTACTGGCTGGCAGGTCGCACGAGTGCCGGCGCTGATTCCCTTCCAGACCTTTTTTGAACTGCTGGCGAGCAAACGCTTCCCCGTAGCAACCTTTATCCGTACCCCGGAAGAGCTGGACTACCTCCAAGAGCCCGATATCTTCCATGAGATTTTCGGTCACTGCCCGCTACTGACCAACCCCTGGTTCGCCGAATTCACCCACACCTACGGCCAGCTCGGCCTCAAGGCGACCAAGGAAGAGCGCGTCTACCTGGCGCGGCTGTACTGGATGACCATCGAGTTCGGTCTTGTCGAAACCTCAGCCGGGCGGCGCATCTATGGCGGCGGCATTCTCTCCTCGCCGAAGGAAACGCTCTACAGCCTGTCCGACGAGCCCGAGCACCAGCCATTCGACGTGGTCGAAGCGATGCGTACGCCGTATCGCATCGACATCCTCCAGCCGGTGTATTTCGTCCTGCCCGAGCTCAAGCGCCTGTTCGACGTGGCTCATGAAGACATCATGGCCCATGTGCGCTCCGCCATGCAGCTGGGCCTGCACCAGCCGAAATTCCCGCCGAAAGCGGCGTAGGGTGGAAAACTGCGAAGCATTTTCCACGCGCTGGTCGGCCGCCCGCCATCCGTAGGGTGGATGACCGGAGGCTCATCCACCGACCACGACGAGGCCTCTCCGCAGCGTGGCGGACCGAACCCGACGCGTGGACAAGCCTCTGGCATTGTCCACCCTACGCTTTTAACTCTTATCAACATCACCACAAGGACCCAACCATGACCGCCCTCACCCAAGCCCACTGCGAAGCCTGCCGCGCCGACGCACCCAAGGTTTCCGATGATGAACTGGCCGAGCTGATCAAGCAGATCCCGGACTGGAATATCGAAACCCGCGACGGCCATATGGAGCTGGAGAAAGTTTTCCTGTTCAAGAATTTCCGCCACGCACTGGCGTTCACCAATGCCGTCGGTGAGATCGCTGAAGCCGAGGGTCATCATCCTGGCTTGCTGACCGAGTGGGGCAAGGTCACCGTGACCTGGTGGAGCCATTCGATCAAAGGGCTGCATCGAAATGACTTCATCATGGCTGCCCGTACCGACGAGGTCGCGAAAACCGCCGAGGGCCGCAAGTGAAGCACTTCAGCGACGTAGCGCGAGTGCCGGGTGACCCGATCCTCGGTCTGCTCGATGCCTACCGGGCCGACCCGAACCCGGCCAAGCTCGACCTGGGCGTCGGTGTCTACAAGGATGCCCTGGGCCTGACGCCGATCCCCAAGGCGGTAAAGTTGGCCGAACAACGGTTGATCGAAAGCGAAAAGACCAAGAGCTATATCGGTGGCCATGGCGATCCCCTATTCGGTGAGCAGCTCCTGAAACTGGTGTTGGGCGAAGACTCCCCAGCACTGGTCCAGAACCGCGCCGGCTGCACGCAGACGCCGGGCGGCACCGGTGCGCTGCGGCTGGTGGGTGACTTCATCGCCAGATGCCTGCCAGGCCGAAGCCTGTGGCTCAGCGACCCAACCTGGCCGATCCACGAAACACTGTTCGCTGCGGCGCGACTGAAGGTCGAGCATTACCCCTATGTCGATGCCCAGAACAGGCTGGACGTGCCCGCCATGCTTGCCACGCTGGAACAGATTCCAAGCGGTGATGTGGTCCTGCTGCACGCCTGCTGTCACAACCCCACCGGCTACGATCTGAGCCGGGACGACTGGCGCCAGGTGCTGGATATCGTTCGCCGCCGCGAGCTGTTGCCGCTGTTCGACTTCGCCTATCAGGGCTTCGGTGACGGACTGAATGAAGATGCCTGGGCCGTCCGCCTGTTCGTCGAGGCGCTACCGGAAGTGCTGATCACCAGCTCCTGCTCGAAGAACTTCGGGCTCTACCGCGAACGGACAGGCGCGCTGATTGCCGTTGCGGCGACTGGCGACTCGCTGATCGACGTGCGCAGCCAGTTCGCCTCGGTGGCACGCAATCTCTGGTCAACGCCGCCGTCTCATGGCGCTGCGGTGGTGGCGACGATTCTGGCTAACCCGGAGTTGCGTCAGCTCTGGCAGCAGGAAGTCGCCGCCAAACGCGAGCGCATCGCCGGGCTGCGTCAGGGGCTGGTGGAGGCACTTGCGCCACATGGTTTGGCCGAGCGCTTCGCGCATATTGCGAAACAACGGGGAATGTTCTCGTACACGGGCCTGACGGCCGATCAGGTGCTACGTCTGCGGCGGGAAGATTCGGTGTATCTGGTGGAAAGCGGTCGAGCGAACATCGCAGGGCTGGACGCCGCAAGGCTCGATCAGCTGGCGGCCGCGATTGCTCGCGTCGTCGACTGATCGCACGCCGTCTACTGAAGCGCCAAGTCCGATCGTGGCCTTGGCGCGCCGTAGCGATAATCCGCAGCGCAGGCCGGTGCGCCGCCATCGGCCCGCAGCACCCGGACATTGGCTTAAAAACCGCATCGGGCCCGACCAGCAGGATGGCCTACTCGACAGGCTAAGGATGCGCCCATCGCCGGCCCCATGTAGGTGCCGCTTAATCAGTCCTGCATGCCTTCCGCTGCGACGCGTTCCATCGCGACTGATACGTTGAACTCTTTTGTCATCGTTATGTCGTAGCAATTGGCCACTATCCCCTCTCATTCTGGCCTACCATTGCATACCCCAAATATTCCGGCATGACTCACCAGTCTGGTGACGAACGGGCTCTAGCGCATGCCAGAGTAGCCGCTATCTTTCAGTAACAGGTTTCGAACGAGCTCGCCCATGATCCATAGCAACACCGCCGGTAACCCTGCTCCGCATCAATACGCCTGTCACGCGGCCAGCGAGCACGGCGCATGCCCCAGCTGCGCCAGTGGCGAGCGCCTGGGCTTTCGCTTCAGTTACGCCTACCAACCGATCGTGGACATTGCCAAGCGCGACATCTTCGCGCACGAAGCGCTGGTACGCGGCGTCAACGGGGAACCGGCCCCTAGCGTGCTTTCTAGAGTGACCGAGGACAATCGCTTCCGCTTCGACCAGGCCTGCCGGGTCAAAGCCATCAAGACAGCGGCCAAGCTCGACATGCAGAGCATGCTGTCAATCAACTTCATGCCCAACGCCATCTATCGTCCGGAGCTGTGCATCCGATCGACCCTGGAAGCCGCCCGCGCCCATAACTTTCCCATCGACCGGATCATCTTCGAGACGGTCGAAGGCGAGCGCATCAGCGACGCCAAGTGGCTGACAGAGGTTTTCAGCGAATACCAGCGCATTGGTTTTCTCACTGCCATTGATGATTTCGGTGCCGGTTTTGCCGGGCTCAACCTGCTCGCCGACTTCCAGCCCGACATCATCAAGCTGGACATGGACCTGATCCGCGGTATTGATCAGAGCCACTCGCGCCAGGCCATCGTCCGCGGCACGGTGGGGATTTGCGCTGAGCTTGGCATCAAGGTGATCGCCGAAGGCGTGGAAACGCAGGATGAGTGCAAAGCCCTGTATGACCTGGGTATCAGCCTCATGCAGGGCTATCTGTTCAGCAAACCGCTGTTCGAGACCTGCAGCCAGGCCAATTCCCTGACCTGGCCGAGCGAGCTGTCGAACTGAGTGCGGCTCAGCCGGCCTTCACCAGCTTGAGCAACTCACGGGCAGCCTCTTCCGAGGACGCTGGGTTCTGGCCTGTAACCAGCAGGCCATCAACCAGCACATAGGATGACCAGTCCGGCCCCTTGCTGTAGTCGCCGCCAATCTCCTTGAGCTTGTCTTCCAGCAGGAACGGCACCACCTCGGTCAGCTGCACCCCTTCTTCCTCGGTATTGGTAAAACCGGTCACGCGCTTGCCTTTGACCAGATATTCGCCGTCCACGCCGCGCACCTGGGCCAGCGCCGCTGGTGCGTGACAGACCGCACCGACCGGCTTACTGGCTTTGATGAAGGACTCGATCAGGGCAATGGAGGTGGCGTTACCGGTCAGGTCCCATAGCGGACCATGGCCGCCGGGGTAGAACACCGTATCGAAGTCTTCCGCCGATACTTCGTCCAGCTTGTGAGTGTTCGCCAGCAGCGCTTGGCTCTCGGCATCATCCTTGAAGCGTTTGGTCAATTCAGTCTGAGCGTCTGGCGCATCGCTTTTCGGGTCCAATGGCGGTTGCCCGCCCTTGGGCGATGCGAGCACGATCTCGGCTCCGGCGTCCTTGAACACGTAGTACGGGGCAGCGAACTCTTCGAGCCAAAAGCCGGTGGGTTTACCCGTGTCGCCAAGCTTGTCGTGGGATGTCAGCACGATGAGGACTTTCATGAGGTCTCCTTTGATCGGGTGGCCCAGCGGACGCGAGCCTTGGTTCATCTCGACCATGGGAGTCGGGAATGGGTCAATTACGGTCTTGTAGGGGCTGGTTCGCTCGTGATCAGCCCGTAGGGGGAAACTGCTAAGCGTTGTCCACTGCGATAGACCTGAGGTTAGGGCCGACGACAAAGCGGCGCCGTACAGAGATAAGCCGCGGCGACCACCCGATCGCGAGCAAGCTCGCTCCTACATAGATTGGCGGGTCAGGCGCCCACAAAAAAGGGCGCCGTAGCGCCCTTTCATCAGCTCTGAAATCAGATCCGGAAACTCCCAACCAGCTGCTTCAACCTCGCCGCCTGCTGCTCCAGATCGCCACAGGCACGCAGCGTCGAATGAAGGTTTTCGACGCCTTCCTGGTTAAGGGTGTTGATTTCCGTGATGTCCATGTTCAGCGACTCGATCACCGATGTTTGCTCCTCGGTTGCAGTGGCCACTGACTGGTTCATCGCGTCGATCTCGCCAATGCTCTGAGTCACACTGCCCAGACGTTCCCCGGCCTGGTTGGCGATGCCGACGCTGGCCTCGCTCTGACGCTGACTCTCGGTCATGGTGCTCACCGAGTCGCGCGCACCGACCTGGAGCTTCTCGATCATGCCGTGAATTTCCTGTGCAGAGCTCTGGGTGCGATGCGCCAGGCTCCGTACCTCGTCAGCCACAACGGCGAACCCACGCCCGGCTTCACCGGCACGCGCCGCCTCGATAGCCGCGTTGAGTGCCAGCAGGTTTGTCTGTTCGGAGATGCCCTTGATCACATCGAGGATCTGGCCGATGCCGACGGTCTGGTTGTTCAGCGCCTCGATCTGAGAACAGGACGCGCTGATGTACCCTGACAGGCGCTTCATCGCCTCAATGTTTTGCTGGACCACCTTGCGCCCGTCTTCGGCCTGATGGCTGGCACCGCTTGCCTGTTGCGAGGCGTCGGCGGCGTTGCGGGCAATCTCCTGCGCGGCGGCGCCAAGCTGGTTGATGGCCGCAGCGACGCTGTTGGTCCGGCTGGCCTGCTCATCGGAGTTCACCATCGACGAGTTGGATGCAGCCAGCACGCGCTGCGCCACTTCGTTGACCTGCTGGGTAGCCGACGACACTTCACGGATCGAGCCGTGGATACGCTCAACGAAGCGGTTGAAGGCCTTGGCCAGCTCACCGAACTCGTCCTGCGACTGCACCGTCAGACGCCGCGTCAGGTCGCCCTCGCCTTCAGCGATGTTGGCCATGGCTCGGCCCATGTCGGTCAACGGGCGCATCAGCACGCGGATGAGCATGCCCAGCAGAACCATAATGAACACTACGGCAATCACGGCAGCTACCAGCGCAGAGGTACGGAAGCTGGTCAACGCCGCGTAGGCCTTTTCCTTGTCTACCGAAATACCGACGTACCAGGTCACCGACGGCAGGCCAGGCACCGGGCTGAAACTGAGGATGCGTTGGTGACCGTCAAGCTCGGCCTCGGTAAAACCACTGGTCAGCGAAGGAGTATCTTTCGGATAGAGCTCGGCCAGGGTCTTCATCACCTTGCTCTGGTCAGGGTGTACCAGCACTTTGCCGTCACCGCTTACGAGGAATGCGTAGCCCATGCCGTCGAAATTAAGGGCGTTGATGATGTCCACCAGCACCTTCAAGCTGAGGTCGCCACCCACAACGCCCAGGTTCTGGCCACCGGCCTTTGCCGGGGTCGCAGCGGTGATGATCAGCTCGTTAGTCGCCGCATCCTGATAGGGCTCGGTCAACGTGGTCTTGCCGGCATTGATTGCGTCCGTGTACCAGGGACGCTGACGCGGATCGTAACCGGCCGGCAGCTCGAAGCGCGGAAAGACGACGAACTCGCCATCGCTACGACCCAGATAGGTAAAGGCAAAGGTAGAGCTGAGCGCCGGCTGCTGCACCAGCGCCTCGACGGCCGCGCCGGAACTGTCGCGAGCGATGGTCTGCGCTGTGTTTTCCAGCAGCACGAGTCGGCCGGACAGCCAGTTATGGATGTTATGCGCGGTCACGTCACCCATCTCGTCCAGGTAGCTTTCCAGCTTGGTCTGGATGGCGTTGCGCTGCAGGTAATCGTTGAACAGCGTGAACAGGGCGAAGGTCGCGATCACGACCAGTGACGCGGCCAACAAAATTTTGTGGCTGAATTTAAGACGACTGGGCATGGGCGCGGGTCCAAAGATTGATCAGGGTCAATACGAAGAATCCGTTTCTGGCTAAGCGTCCTTGAGCTGATCGAAATATCGGCGCTACTTACGAGACCTTGAGATGCCGTATGTCGTAAAGCCAGCATTTACCGGCTTGGCTCACCCTGGCAGTAAACCGCACCGACGGCAGCGGCACGTCCATTCCCCAGTGCCGCTCCGTCAGCCAGTAAAGAAAGGCGAAGCCCTGCTCGGACCCACGGCGGGTTGGCGGATTAACGCACCCGGATCAACTTCAGCAAGGATCTGTTGCGAGCGCTGCAAGCAGCAGCGCACCGTTGTGGTCTGCCGTGGTTCCCGCTGTTCCTGCTGTACCGGGCCAACAAGCTGAACGCTGATGAACTTCACGCCGCAGGGCAGCGCTATCGGGCCCATATCGAAGAGCGGAAATCGCTAACGCTGGAAACACCCTAGCCCTGTGATCAGCATGGAGCGAATAGGAACGCCCCTGGGAAGCAAGGGCGTTCAGGGGTAACGTCAGGCCAGTCGCGCCGTTTCGAAGCGGCGCGACTGAAGGGTTCAACGCCCCGCCAGTGCCGGCCATACACGAGGATGCAGGCCTTCACCGAGAATGGTCAGCACACCGACCGCACCGGCGATCCAGTACCAGCGTACCAGCGGGTCGAAGCCCAGCCAGCCGAGGGCGTGGAGGAACACCATGGTGATCAGCACTGGGCAGACGTAGCGCACCATGAACAGCCAGAGCGCATAACCCAGCGGTGGCAGATCCAGTTCCTCGCGCATGATCTCGCTGCGCAGCGCGTAGCCAGCGAACAGCACGATGAAGATTCCACCCAGCGGCATCATCCAGCGTGAAGTCAGGTAATCGAGCCAGTCGAAGAAGTTCTTGCCCATGGGTGTCCAACCGGCCATCAGGTTGAACGAGAGCATCGCCAGCAGGCTGATTACCAACAGCACCGCACCAGCGCCGATGGCGGCCTTGAGGCGACTGATGCCATGCTTCTCGTTGAGGTAGGCCACGGTCGCTTCGATCATCGAGATGGCCGAGGTCAGCGCTGCGATCGAAACCATCGCGAAGAACAGCACCCCGAAGACAGTGCCGAACGGCATCTGCTGGAAGGCCAGCGGCAGGCTCATGAAGATCAGCCCCGGCCCGGCGGTCGGGTCCATGCCGTTGGCAAAGATGATCGGGAAGATTGCCAGCCCCGCCAGCAGCGCAACGGCTGTATCGGCAATCGCGACCATGAAGGTCGTGCGGGCGATGGACTGACCATCCGGAATATAGGAGCCGTAGGTGAGGATCGCACCGGACGCCAGGCTCAGGGTGAAGAAAGCATGACCGAGCGCGGCCAGCAATGCTTCACCTGTGAGTTTGGACGTATCGAAGCTGAACAGGAATGCAAAGCCCTGATCGAAGCCGCCACTGGTGAAGGCGTAGCCAACCAGGATCAGCAGCATCACGGCGAGGCCCGGCATCATCCAGCGCACCGCGCGTTCTATGCCTGCCTGCACGCCTTTGGCGACGATCCACAGCGTCAGCAGCGCGACCAGGAGGCTCCAACCGCCAAGCTGCAATGCATTGGCGTTATGGGCCTCGAACACCTGGGCAAGCCCGTCCACGGAACCCGCCGCAAGCGAGCCATCGAGCATCTTGACGGTGTAGGCGAATGCCCAGCCGGCCACGACGACATAAAAACAGAGAATCAGGAAACCGGCCGCCATGGCCATTCCGCCCACCCCTTTCCACAATGGGCTGCTGCCGTTCTCACGCGCTGCTCGACCAATCGCATCGATGGGGCTGCCACGGCCGCGGCGACCGATGGCGATCTCGGTCATCATCACCGGGATGCCGATGGCAAGGATGCACGCGAGGTACATCAGCACGAAGGCGCCGCCACCATACTGGCCGGTGATGTAGGGAAATTTCCAGATGTTGCCGAGGCCAACTGCGGAACCGGTCGCGGCGAGGATAAAGCCCCAGCGGGAAAGCCAGAGGTTCTTGGGTGTTTCACGGGTCATGCGTCACCTGCTTTGTTGTTATCTGTGACGGGAATCGAACCCACCGCACTCGTGGCGCGGCGGAGTGGCAAGGCGGATACACCTTTACTGAGCGTCGGGCTGCACCTCCGGGGCGGCGTTGCGAAACGCCTCCAGATCCTCGCAGCGCGCGACCATCTCGAGAATGCGTGGGTACGCAGTGAGGTCACAGGCAAAACGGCGCGCATTGTATACCTGTGGAACCAGACACGCTTCCAGGTAACCCGGCCGCTTGCCCAGCGACAGCTTGCCCTCGAACGCTGCAAGCCCCTGTTCAACACTGGCGAAGCCGGTGGCGATCCAATGACGTACCCACTCGTTTTTCGCTTCATCGTCTACACCGAGCGGGTCGCTCAGGTAGTGCAGCACGCGGGTGACGTTCAACGGATGGATGTCGCAGGCGATATGCAGGCCCATCGAACGCACCCGTGCGCGGTCGACCGGATCGTCCGGCAGCAGTGGCGGCAGCGGGAAGATTTCCTCCAGGTACTCGCAGATCGCCAACGATTGACCGATGCGATGATCCCCGTCGACCAGCAGCGGTACCAGCCCTTGCGGGTTGAGTGCCCGGAACGTGGACGAGTGCTGCTCGCCGCCGTCCTTGACCAGGTGTACGGGAAGATTTTCGTACGCCAAGCCTTTGAGGTTCAGCGCGATGCGAACCCGGTAGGCCGCGCTAGAGCGCCAATAGCCGTAGAGTTTGAGTGTTGGTGACGCAGCTGTCTGGTTCGTCTGGGTATCGTTCATAGCGGTCGCCTCCTGATTCTTGTTGTTAGGAGCCGCTGCACGGCTAGGCTGCGCCCATCACAAACCAGCTCGTGAAGCCACACAACCCCAGCAGCAGACTCGCTCCCTAGACAGCTACGAACTTACCGGAAAGAAATATTTACAGCATACCGGAAAGGCCGAATGCCGACCTCCCACCGTTCCGCTCGTAACGAAAAGCTGACAGCTAGATGCGACAGAGCGCCGCACCAGTCGCCGTAGCGCTCGGATAGGCCGAGAACGGTAGGCCGATTCAGCCCTCCCGCACGACGCACCGCTAGATCAGCCCGCTCAGGTTGAGAAACACCAGCACGATCGCCAACGGCGTACCAAAGCGCAGCAGTAGCCACCATGCTCGGAACACGCCGCCATGCTGGATGCCGATGGCGTCACGTACCGTTTGCTCCTTCATCACCCAGCCGGTGAACAGCACCGTGCAGAGTCCTCCAAGCGGCATCAGCCAATTAGTGGTCAGGTAGTCGAGGCTGTCGAAGAAGGTCTTGCCGAACAGCTGGTAGTCCGCCCACAGGTTGAAGGAGAACACGCTACCCAGGCTCAGCAACCAGAGCACGGCGCCGCTGACCAGTACTGCCTTGAGACGGCTGATGCGGAAGCGTTCAGTCATCCAGGCGATGCTCGGTTCGCTCAGGGAAATGGCGGAGGTCAGCGCGGCGATCACCAGCATGACAAAGAACAGCCCACCGACCACCTGCCCTAACGGCATCTGGCCGAAGGCAATCGGCAAGGTGACGAAAATCAACCCAGGCCCCGCGCCCGGCTCCAGGCCATTACCGAACACCAGCGGGAAAATCGCCATTCCAGCCAGCAGCGCCACAACCGTATCGGCCAGCGCTACCAGCACGGACGTTTTCGCAATCGAGGTGCCTTCCGGCAGATAGGAGCCATAGACCATCATCGCGCCGGCCCCCAGGCTGAGCGTGAAGAAGGCATGCCCCAGCGCGATCAGCACGCTGGTCGCGGTCAATGCGGAGAAGTTCGGCACGAAGAGAAATTCCAGTGCCTGCATGAATTCACCTGTCACCGCGGCATAGCCGACCAGGCCCACCAGCAACACGAACAGGCCGGGCATAAGGAACCGCAGCGAGCGCTCCAACCCGCCTCGCACGCCGAGACCTACGATTAGCATGGTTGCCACCAGCACCAGCGTGCCGCAGACGATCAGCCGCACCGGGCTGGCCAGCAACCCATTGAACATCTCACCGCTGGCCTCGCCAGCCACGCCGTTGAATTCCCCGCTGAGCGTGGTTGGGACGTAGGACAGGGCCCAGCCGGCCACCACCAGGTAGAAGCTGAGAATAAGAAACCCAGTCAGCCCGCCGAGCCAACCTGCCGCGCGCCATTTGGTACTGGCACCTGCCTCACGAGCCAGACGAGCCACCGCGCCATCAGGATTTTGCCGACCACGGCGGCCGATCATCACCTCCGCCATCAGCAAAGGAATGCCGATCAGCAAGATGCAGCCGAGGTACACCAGTACGAAGGCACCACCGCCGTTCTCGCCGGTGATGTAAGGGAATTTCCAGATATTGCCAAGGCCGACCGCCGAGCCGGTGGCGGCCAGAAAGAACACCCAGCGCGAGGACCACAGCCCACGTGCCGTGCTTTGCTGAGTACGAACGGAAGCGCCACCGAGAGAACCGGCGGCCATGCTGCTTTTGTCAGTCATTGCGGATTCCTGCTTGTTGTTTTTGTCAGGGATTTGCACATGCTCGGCAGAACGGCTCGGGCTGCCGAAAACAAAACGGGCGGCACCTGGCCGCCCCTATGCTCGTTACGCCTGCAGTCGCTGTGGCTGCTTTTGCGAGGCGTGCTGGCCGCCAAGGCGCTCCTGCGCCAGCCGATCGGCAACGATCGAGGTGGACTCGTCATTGCTGGCAGCACGCTCGAAGATTTCGCGCAGGGTTTCGGCAATGCCTCGGACGTGCGCGTCGGTCTGCGCCGGACTGCCGCCGATGCGCTGGTAGTAGACGTCGATGATGCCGCCGGCGTTGATCGCGTAATCCGGCGCGTAGAGATGGTTGCGCCGCTGCAGCTCGACACCGATCTCCGGGCTCGCCAGCTGGTTGTTCGCCGCCCCGGCAATTACCGGCGCGCGTAGACTCTGCAGGGTTTCGGCGTTGAGGATGCCGCCCATGGCGCAGGGCGCAAACACGTCTACGTCCAGGCCATAGATGTCGTGCGGGCGCACGGCGTTGGCGTCCAGCTCCTCCACCGCTCGCTGCACGTTGGCGTCGAAGGTGTCGCAGACCCAAAGCTCGGCACCGGCCTCTTTGAGATGGCGAGCCAGCCCGAAGCCGACATGCCCGATGCCTTGTATGGCAACCTTCAAACCGTTGAGATCATCTCGGCCGAGGCGCTGACGCACCGCTTCGCGCAGACCGACGAACACACCAAGCGCGGTAGACGGCGACGGGTCGCCGCTGGCGATGGTGCCGTCGAGCGTGGCGCGCGGCGTGGCGCCGATGACGTGACGGGTGCGCTGGGCGAAGGCCTGCATCTCCGGCTCACCGGTGCCGGAATCGGCCGCGGTGATGTAGCGCCCGCCGAGGCTGTCGACGAAATCCCCCATGGCATGCAGCAGCGCCGGACTCTTGTCGCTGTGCGGATCGCCAATGATCACCGCCTTGCCGCCGCCGAGCTTGAGACCGGCCAGCGAGGACTTCAACGTCATGCCGCGAGACAGACGCAGCACATCGCGCAGGGCATCGTCGTCGCTGGCGTATGGAAACATCCGGCAGCCGCCCAGCGCCGGGCCGAGCGTGGTGTCGTGGATGGCGATGATCGCGCGCAGCCCCGATGCCTTGTCGTGACAAAAGACGACCTGTTCGTGGTGATCGAAATCGGGATGGGTGAAAACGGACATTGCGGATTCCTCTGTTTTTGTTCTGTTTGAGAGCCAGGCAATCCAGGCCCCTTCAGATGTTCAGTGCGACCTATCGGGCAGGGTCCTTCGGTTAGCTTCCGGGGCTTACGCCATTGCCGAACGGTGGGCCGAAGCCCACCCTGCGGTGCTCCGATATCAGCCAGTTCGCGACCAAGGCTGCTCCTACAACTTCCCGTCAGACTCAATCCGTGGGAGCGGTCTCGACCGCGAACGGCACCAGAGCTTCGCCCTGCTGATAACCGCAGCGCGCGAGAACGGCACTCAGGTGCGCGGCTACGTCTCTAGCTCATTGACGCTACGCTGCCGGCTCGAACAACCGCACGGTCTGCACCTCGTCGCCGCGGTTCAGTTGTTCCTTAAGCAACTTCTCCTGCTGGCGTGCCTTGGCGATGGAGCGCTCCTTCACCGGGCCGTAGCCACGGATCAGCTCCGGTAACGACGCAATCGCCACGGCGGTGCGGTAGTTGCTCGGCTCCAGTTGCGCCAACAGCCTTTCGAGGTTGCGCTCGTACTCGCTGATCAGTTCGCGCTCGACGCGGCGGTCATGGCCGTAGCCGAACACGTCCAGCGGTGTCGCGCGCAGAAACTTCAGCTTCGCCAGCACGCTGAAGGCGTCCAGCACCCAAGGGCCGAGTTCGCGCTTACGCGGCTCGCCAGTAGTGCTGTCGCGCTTGGCCAGCCAGGCCGGTGCCAGATGGAACTGCAGCTTGTAGTCACCCTCGAACTGCGCTTCGAGCTGCTGGCGGAACTCCGGCTCGCTGTACAGCCGCGCCACCTCGTACTCGTCCTTGTAGGCCAGGAGTTTGAAGTAATAACGCGCCACGGCTTTCGACAGGGCCAAGTCATCGGCGGTGTCCAGCGCCCGCACCTGCTCGACCTTTTCGCGATAACGCTTGGCGTAGGCGGCATTCTGATAGCGGGTCAGGAAGTCCACCCGCCAATCGACGATCTCCTCCAGGGTCTGGCACAGCGGCTCGGCCGACTCCACCGGACGCGCCAGCTTCTCCACCGCCTCGCGCTCCAGCACCGCCCGGCGGCCCCAGCGGAAGGCTTGCTGGTTCAGTTCTGCGGCGACGCCATTGATGGTGATGGCCTTTTCGATGGCCTCGGCCGACAGAGGCAACAGCCCCTGCTGGTAGGCGAACCCCAGCAGGAAAAGGTTGGTGGCGATGCTGTCGCCCAGCAGTCGGGTGGCCAGGTGGGTCGCATCGATGAAATGGGTTTTCTCAACGCCGACGGCGTCCATTAATGCTTCACGCATGGCCTTGCCCGGTACCTGGGCGTCGGGGTTGCGGGTGAACTCGGCGGTTGCCGATTCGTGACTGTTGATCACCGCATGGCTGATCTGGTCATTGAGGCGAGTCAGCGAATCATCACCGGCAGCCACCACCAGATCGCAGCCCAGCAGCAGATCGGTTTCACCGGCAGCGATTCGCACGGCGTAGATATCGTCCTGCTTGGCGGCGATGCGGATGTGCGTCACCACCGGGCCGAACTTCTGCGCCAGCCCGGCCTGATCAAGCACCGTGCAGCCCTTGCCTTCCAGATGCGCGGCCATGCCCAGCAGCGCGCCGAGGGTGGTTACACCGCTGCCGCCGACGCCAGGAATCAATATGTTCCAAGGCCGCTCCAGCCCAGGACGCTGCGGTTCAGGCAGCTGTGCCGGGTCGAGGCTTGCGCCTACAGCCTCCGGCTTGCGCAACCCGCCGCCGTGCACAGTGACGAAGCTCGGGCAGAAGCCCTCCACGCAGGAGAAATCCTTGTTACAGGCGTTCTGGTCGATCTCGCGCTTGCGCCCCAGCTCGGTTTCCAGCGGCATCACGGCCAGACAGTTCGACTTCTCGCCGCAATCGCCGCAGCCTTCGCATACCGCCGGGTTGATGAAGGCGCGCTTGGCCGGGTCTGCCAGCTTGCCACGCTTGCGCCGACGACGCTTTTCGGTGGCGCAAGACTGATCGTAGATGATCACCGAAACGCCCTTGAACTCACGCAGCTCACGCTGCACGGCGTCCAGCTCGCGGCGATGGTGGAAGCTGGTGATCGGTGCAAAGCTGTCACGGGTGGGGTATTTATCCGGCTCGTCACTGACCAGGGCAATGCGTTTCACGCCCTCGTCGGCTACCTGTCGGCTCAGCTGATCGACACGCAGCTCGCCGTCGATGGGCTGGCCACCGGTCATGGCCACGGCGTCGTTGTAGAGGATCTTGAACGTGATATTCACCCCGGCGGCAACCGCAGCGCGAACCGCCAGGCTGCCAGAGTGGAAATAGGTACCGTCGCCAAGGTTCTGGAACATGTGCGGCGTGTCGGTGAACGGGGCCTGGCCGATCCAGTTGACGCCCTCGCCGCCCATCTGCGTAAAGGTATCGGTGCGCCGGTCCATCCATTGCACCATGTAGTGACAGCCGATGCCGGCCGAGGCGCGGCTGCCTTCGGGCACTTTGGTCGAGCTGTTGTGGGGGCAACCGGAGCAGTAATGCGGTGTGCGTACGGTGTCGTAGCTGCGTGCGGCCAGCGCCTTTTCCTTCGCGGACAGAAACGCCAGGCGCGCCTGGATGCTGTCGCTGGTGTAGATCGGCGCGAGCCGCTTGGCAATCACTCGGGCGATCATTGCGGGCGTCAGTTCGGAGAGATTCGGCAGCAGCGAGGTGCCATGCTCGTCAAACTCGCCGACTACTCGTGGGCGCTTCTCCAAGGGCCAGTTGTACAGCTGCCCGGTGAGTTGGTCTTCCAAAATGCTGCGCTTTTCTTCGACCACCAGAATTTCGTCCAGCCCCTCGGCGAACTCATGCACCGATACCGGCTCCAGCGGCCAGCTCATGCCGACCTTCAGCACTCGCAGGCCAACCGCTGCGCACAGCGCTTCGTCGAGACCAAGATCGTCCAGCGCCTGTCGAACGTCGAGATAGGATTTGCCGGTGGTAATGATGCCCAGGCGCGGGTTCGGTGAGTCGAGCATCACCTGATTCAGGTTGTTGGCCCGGGCAAAGGCGCGTGCGGCGTAGATCTTGTACAGGTTGAGGCGTTTTTCCTGCGCCAGTGGCGGGTCCGGCCAGCGAATGTGAACGCCGTCTTCAGGCAGTTCGAAGTCATCCGGGATGCGCGTCTTGACCCGTAGCGGATCGACCTCCACCACAGCGGACGAGTCGACGTTCTCAGCGATGGTCTTGAGCGCCACCCAGCAGCCGGAATAGCGCGACAGCTCCCAGCCGATGATGCCGTAGTCGAGAATTTCCTGAACGTTGGCGGGGTTCAGTACCGGGATCGACGCCGCGATGAACGCATGCTCGCTCTGGTGCGGCAGCGTAGAGGATTTGCAACCGTGATCATCGCCGGCCAGCAGCAGCACGCCGCCATGGGGCGAAACGCCCGCAGCGTTGCCGTGCTTGAACACATCACCGGAGCGGTCCACGCCCGGCCCCTTGCCGTACCACATAGCGAACACGCCATCGTATTTGGCACCGGGGAAGAGATTGGTCTGCTGGCTGCCCCACACCGCCGTGGCCGCCAGTTCCTCGTTGAGGCCCGGCTGGAAATGGATGGCGTTCTGCTTGAGGAAATCGCGCGCTTCCCAGAGGCTCTTGTCCAGCATGCCCAGCGGCGAGCCGCGATAGCCGGAGATAAAGCAGCCGGTGTTCAGGTTCTGAGCCTGGTCGCGCTGATGCTGCAGCATGGGCAGGCGGGTCAGCGCCTGGGTGCCGGTGAGGTACAGATGTCCGGTTGCGAGCCGGTACTTGTCATCCAGGCGGATCTCGGCCAGTGACATGTGGCGCTCCTGTTTGTTTTTATCGGAGTCTGGATAGCTTTTTAAGCTATCCGCCTAACAGTCGTGGGCGGCTGCACGGTAAGCCGTCCCACGCCAGCGACCGGCAGGGGATCACCCCACCGATGCGCGTTGGATAAGAGTCTGGCTGTGACAGAGAGAGATTTTCTTTCTACTTTTGCTGTGTAACCGCTGTTGCGTGCATGATCCTTCCACTAACAACAACAAAATGAGAACAGCCATGCAGACTCCTCTGAGCAGCATCGACCGCAAGATCTTGCTGCTGCTGCAACACAACGCGGATCTGTCCGCCGCCGAGGTCGCCGAAAAGGTCGAGCTGTCGCAATCGCCCTGCTGGCGGCGCATCCACCGCATGCAGGAGGAAGGGCTGATCGAACGCAAGGTCGCCCTGCTCAATCCAAAAAAGCTCGGACTGAACATGACAGTGTTCGTCAACATCAAGCTGTCCGCTCATGGGCGCAGCAACCTCGACGAATTCGAGCGTGCCGTGGTGGGTTATCCCGAAGTGCTGGAGTGCCACACCATGGCTGGCGAGTCGGATTACTTGCTCAAGGTAGTGGCCAAGGACATCGACACCTATGAACGCTTTCTGCGTGACCAGCTCCTGCAACGGCCGCACGTGCAGGAGGCCCATTCGCACATAGCCATGAGTGAAGTGAAGCGCACGACAGAGCTGCCGCTGGATTGATGGCTCTGGTGGTAAGCATGCCTTTGACGGTGGATAAGGCCGAGCCGTTATCCACCCTACGACGCAGCGCCGCGAACGTAGGGTGGAAAACGGCCACAGCCTTTTCCACCGGCGGTCTCTCGGTCGATGACGGAGTCACAAGGCCGCAGCGGCACGATCAATTATTCGCCCGGTATCCCCCGCACACGCTCGCCCACCTCGATCCCCTTCGCCTCGAACCAGCCCTGATTCATTTCCAGTGCATAGCGCGCCGGCTCCTGCGAGCAGCGGATCGATGTGTCGAGAGGCTCCAGGTCGATCAGGTCGACGATGCGCCCCTGCTTGTCCATGAACGCTGCCGACAGCGGTAGTGGTGTGTTCTTCATCCACAGGCAGTGTCGACGGAAATCATCGAAGCGGAACAGCATGCCGTGGTCGGCAGGCATTTCGGTGCGCTCCATCAGGCCCCGTTCACGCTCGGCGGGAGAACGGGCGTATTCGGCCTCAACCGTGGCGCTCCCCACCTGAAGATCTAGCAGCGGCTCGCTGGCCTGGACGATGGTTGGTCCAGCCAAGGCAGCAATGAATGACAGCAAAGCGGTACGCATTGAAGATCGGCCTCGGGTTATGAAGCGCAGCATGGCGAGTCCGCAAAGCATACAACGCTGACTTTTCATTCGTTTTCGGCCGGTGCTTCGACCGCGACCTGAGCGCTGTCGCCATAACGTTTCTGGCAGCGCTCGCAATAGAAGCTGCGCCTTTTGCTGCGGCCGAGGGATTTGGCCCGGACGAAGGGAATCTTGCAACGCGGACAGGTGGTTTTGGTGTGTGCGAGCCAGTGCGCTTTAAGGGTGCCCTCGCGCTTCCACTGCAGAAATTCGAAGCTGTAGGTCCTGACCTCACGCGCCAGTTCTCTCAGCTTGGGCGCAGGCAGATCGCCGATCAGCGAAAGCGGATGGATGCGGGTGCGAAACAGCACTTCGTTCTTAATGATGTTGCCGGACCCGGAAAACAGTGTTTGATCCAGCAGCGCATCACAGGCCAATAGTCGCGGTCGCTTGCGCAATTTCTTGAGCGTAGTGCGGTGGTCCCAGGCGTCACCCATGACGTCGGCGCCCCAGTCATACGCCTCGTCCAGCGAGCCCTCGATGAATTGCACCGAGCAACCGTAGAAATTCAGTTCGCCATTGGAAAAGCCCAGGCTCAGACGAGGCGCCGACTCCTTGCGCTCATTGATCCGGTAGCTGCCGAACAACAGCAGATGAATGCGCAGCGAGACGTCGTCCAATTCGATCAGAAAGTGCTTACCCCAGCTGCGAAACGATCGTACCGTCTGCCCTGCAATCCGTGCCTTGTCGATCTTGGCGCTACCCTCGGCGCGGTCGACGGTTTTGCCTGTGAACGCTGAGACTTCTTCACGCAGGATGACAATGGAGGGACCTTCAGGCATGGCGTTATCGCTTCGGCTGGGCGTTAACGATATCGACTAGGGTCGGCTGAGAAGGTGCGACCCGCCCTGCATGATTACGTGCAGGGAGCCAGCTTGCTGGCGACAACCCGACACAGAGCAGCCTGGATCGCCAGCAAGCTGGCTCCTACGTGAAGCGGTTCGATGGGCAACCCCGACCATGCCGCTGCAAGTCTGACTGTCAAAATCACTGCGTACGATCCGATACCCGCCAAACCTGTAGGAGCCCGCTTGCTGGCGAACAACCCGACACAGAGCAGCCTGTATCGCCAGCAAGCTGGCTCCTACGAGTAGCGGTTCGATGGACTCCCCCGACCATGCCGCTGCAAGTCTGACTGTCAAAGTCACTGCGTACGATCCGATACCCGCCAAGCCTGTAGGAGCCAGCTTGCTGGCGATCAACCCGACACAGAGCAGCCTGGATCGCCAGCAAGCTGGCTCATACGTGAAGCGGTTCGATGGGCAACCCCGACCATGCCGCTGCAAGTCTGACTGTCAAAATCACTGCGTACGATCCGATACCCGCCAAGCCTGTAGGAGCCAGCTTGCTGGCGAAGCTCTTGAGCCGCCATCCAGCGGATTCAGGAGCAAGCTCGCTCCTACGAGAAGCGAAGCGACTACCAGTCCAGTTGCAGACGGCTCTCGAATCGGCGCCGCTCGCCGGTTAGCGGGTCATCAAGTTCCAACCCACGAGCCAAGAGCTTGAGCGGCCGACTATAGTCATCCTGATCGCGGCGACCACGTTCCAGCAACTCGGGATAGAAGGGGTCATTACAGATGCCCGCCCCCAGCGAAGCCATCTGCAGCCGCAGTTGATGCTTGCGCCCGGTAACCGGATATAGGGCATAACGCCAGAGCTCGCCGTGCTTTTCGAGCACCTCGATGCGCGTCTCGCTGTTGGGCTCCCCATCGCCCCGTTTCATCAAAAAAAAGGGTTCGCCTTCAACCATGTGCAGCCGCTCGCACCGAGGGAACTCCAGGCCAGGCAGCGCCGGGCAGATCGCTTCGTAGCGTTTTTCGATCCTGCGTTCGCGGAACAGCGCCTGGTAGCGGCCCCGGCTTTCGGGGTTGGTCGAGAACAGTACCAGCCCGGCAGTCAACCGATCGATACGATGTATAGGGACCAGTTTGGCACTGCCAACACGCTTGCCGAGGCGCGCCAGCAGGGTCTCGTTGACGTACTCCCCCGCCGGCATTACGGGCAGGAAGTGTGGTTTATCGGCTACCAGCAGGTGGTCATCGAGGTGAAGGATCTGCTCTTCGAAGGGTATCGGCTTTTCGTCCGGCACCTCGCGGAAGTAATAAACCTTCAACCCAACCTGATAAGGGTGCGCCTCACCCAGCGGCTGCCCGTCAGCGCCGAGTACGCGGCCCCGCGCGAAGCGATCGGCCCAGGTGTCGCGGCCAATCGCCGGGAAGTGCGCGCACAGGCAGTCGAGCACCGTCGCCCAGTGGCCTTGGGGGAGATGCAGGGTGCTGCGAGCGTCTGGGGCGGACATGGATATGGCGACCGGCTGAACGAAGAGGCGCGAGATGATACTTCAACATCGCAGCCGAGCCGCGAATAAGCCCTTTCGCAGCACCCCGACTGAACGCTCGCTCGTCAATCGGTCGTAATTCTGGGAAACCCTCGCGGCCCTCTCCGGTCCAGACGTGAACAGCCAGGCATACGGGTTGCGAAGGCCGCGTCGTTGCGCAGCGTACGACAGCACCTCGAAGTTCCAGCCCCTTGTGTCTGAACGTCCACACCCAGACCAAGCGAGGTTCCCATGGCAATGACAGTCGGTGACTACGTAATCGAACGCCTCTACGAGTGGGGTGTGCGCCGCATCTATGGCTACCCCGGCGACGGCATCAACGGTGTGTTTGGCGCGCTGAATCGCTCCAATGAAAAGATCCGTTTCATTCAGGCCCGGCATGAGGAAATGGCCGCCTTCATGGCCTCCGCCGATGCCAAGTTCAACGGCGGGCTGGGTGTCTGTATCGCCACCTCCGGTCCGGGCGCGGCGCATCTGATCACCGGGCTTTATGATGCGCGGCTGGACCACATGCCGGTGCTGGCGATCACTGGGCAGAAATCCCGTACCGCACTGGGCAGCCACTACCAGCAGGAAATCGACCTGCCGGCGCTGTTCAAGGATGTATCCGGTGCGTTCGTTGAGCAGGCCAGTGCCCCAGCGCAGGTTCGGCACCTGATCGACCGAGCGATCCGCACCGCGGTCGGCGAACGCAAGGTCGCTACCATCATCCTGCCCAGCGACTTGCAGGACGCCGAATACAGCGAGCCACCTCGCGCCCACGGTGCAGTGCATTCCGGGATCGGCTATACACGGCCGAAGATGGTGCCCTACGAGGCTGATCTGCAGCGCGCTGCCGAGGTGCTCAACGCCGGTGAGAAGGTAGCCATCCTGGTGGGCGCTGGCGCGTTGAACGCCACCGACGAGGTGATTGCCGTGGCTGAGAAACTCGGCGCCGGTGTTGCCAAGGCGCTGCTGGGCAAAGCTGCCGTGCCAGACGATCTCCCCTGGGTCACCGGCTCCATCGGATTGCTGGGCACGGAGCCGAGCTACAAGCTGATGACCGAATGCGACACGCTTCTGATGATCGGTTCCGGCTTCCCCTACTCCGAATTTCTGCCTGAAGAGGGTCAGGCACGTGGCGTGCAGATCGATCTCAAGGCCGACATGCTCAGCATCCGGTATCCCATGGAGGTCAATCTTCAGGGCGACTCAGCTGAAACCCTGCGCGCATTGCTGCCCATGCTGCAGGAAAAGACCGAGCGCAAATGGCGCAAGCGCGTCGAAGAATGGCGCATGGACTGGGAAAGCGTGCTCGAGAAGCGTGCCCTGGTCGAGGCCAATCCGATCAACCCGCAGCGCGTCGCCTTCGAGCTGTCACCTCGGCTGCCGGATTACTCCATCGTCACCAGCGACTCGGGCTCCTGCGCCAACTGGTATGCCCGCGATGTAAAGATGCGCCGGGGCATGATGGGCTCGCTGTCGGGCGGCCTGGCATCGATGGGGGCGGCAGTACCCTATGCCATTGCGGCCAAGTTCTCCCATCCGGATCGCCCGGTGGTGGCGATGGTCGGCGATGGCGCCATGCAGATGAGCAATATGGCCGAGCTGATCACGGTCTCCAAGTACTGGAAGGAATGGCAGAACTCGCAGTGGATCTGCTGCGTGTTCAACAACGAGGACCTCAACCAGGTCACCTGGGAACAGCGCGTGATGGAGGGCGACCCGAAATTCGAGGCGTCGCAGGATATTCCCAACGTGCCCTACCACCGCTTCGCCGAGTCGATCGGCCTGATCGGCATCTACGTTGACCGGGAGGATCAGGTTGCGGCAGCCTGGGACAAGGCCTTCGCGGCAGACCGGCCGGTGGTGATCGAATTCAAGACCGACCCGAACGTCCCGCCACTGCCTCCGCATATCAAGCTGGAACAGGCGAAGCAGTATGCCTCCGTCCTGCTACATGGCGATCCCGATCAAGCGGGGATCATCAAGCAGTCGGCCAAGCAGGTGCTGAGCAAGGTCCTGCCGGGACACAGCGCGGATAAGGACAAGGAATGACCGCGCGGCCGGACGCCGCCATCCGCAGCGTGCAGGTGGCGGCCTACCGTATCCCGACGGATGCGCCCGAGGCTGACGGCACCTTCCAGTGGGATGCCACCACCCTCGTGGTGGTGCAGATCGAGGCCGCGGGTGAGACCGGGCTGGGCTACACCTATGCCGACGCGTCCCTGGTTCAACTGATCGACGGCCACTTTCGCGATGTGCTTGAAGGTGCGGATGCGTTCGCCATTGGCCAGGTCAACGAGCGGCTCTGGGCCAGCGTGCGCAACCTGGGGCGCTCCGGTCTTGCAGCCTGCGCTATCTCTGCGGTCGACACAGCACTTTGGGACCTCAAGGCACGCCTGCTGGACCTGCCATTAGCGCAGTTACTCGGCATGCGCCGTGAAAACGTCGACGTCTATGGCAGCGGCGGTTTCACCAGCTACGACGATGGGCGCTTGCGCGAGCAGCTCAGGCGCTGGGTGCAGGAGGACGGCTGCCGCTGGGTGAAGATGAAGATCGGTGCCGACTCGCTGCGCGATGCCGAGCGGGTCCGTGCCGCGCGCGAGGCTATCGGCGACGCCGGGCTGTTCATCGATGCCAACGGGGCGCATACGCCGCGCAGTGCCATTGCCTTTGCCCACCGCATCGCTGAACTGCAGGTCGGCTGGTTCGAGGAACCGGTCAGCTCCGACGATCTGGCCGGGCTGCGCCAGGTGCGCGAAGCCCTCGGTGCCAACGGGCAGGCAATGGAGGTGGCCGCAGGTGAATACGCCTATACGCCGGACGACTTTCGGCGCCTGGCCGAACACGGATCGGTGGATGTGCTGCAGGCTGACCTCACCCGTTGCGGCGGTGTGAGCGGTTTCATGCAGGCCGCGTCGCTGTGCGAGGCCTTTCATCTCGAGCTGTCCGCGCACTGCGCCCCTGCGCTGCACTTGCATGTTTGCTGCTCGGCACCGCGTTTTCGTCACCAGGAATGGTTTCACGACCATATCCGGCTGGAGTCGATGCTGTTCGAAGGTGCGCCACAGGTTGAAAGCGGCGAGATAGCACCGGACCTGACCCGGCCCGGCCACGGCCTGCAATTGCGCGAGGCGGATGCACGCCGCTACGCCATCTGACGGAGGATTCAATGGTTTCACGGACGCAACTCCGCCTGCTGGCTGTTGGCGCAACGACCGCTTTGGGGGTCGCTGCAATGAGCTGGCAGAAGCACGAGAAGCGCGGTCGCGGCCTGCTGTTCAGCCCGGGCGAGGGCACCATGGTCGACGCGGCGCGTTCGCTGAACCGTGGTGCGGGACTGCTCGCCACCTCTGTGGCACTCGATAGCGCGCTTGAGCACTATCGCGGCGATTTCCAGAACCGCGCCATGTACACACCCCTGGTGGCTTCGACGCTTTCGCTGCTGGCCAGCGGTCAGGGCCAGCAGGACCCGGACGCCTTCGCCAGCAAGGTGCGAGACCCGATCTATGTGTTGACGGGCCTGACCGGACTGGCGGGTGCGGGCTTTCACCTCTACAACGTCACCAAGCGACCCGGTGGCCTGAACTGGAGCAACCTCTTCTATGCCGCGCCACTGGGTGCGCCTGCCGCGCTGGTGCTTTCCGGGCTTCTCGGCTACTACAGCGAGCAATTGCGCAGCACCAGCGGTGACGCCGCGCCGCGCGTCCTGGGCTTACCGGCCGGCAAATCCGTCGCGCTGATGGCCGCTGCGGGACTGCTCGGCACCACGGCCGAAGCCGGACTGTTGCACTTTCGCGGTTCGTTCCAGAACCCGGCCATGTACCTGCCGGTGACCGCCCCACCGCTGGCCGCTGCGCTGCTGGCCGCCAGCGCCCTGACCAGCCCGCGGCGCAAGCGGCTGCGCTGGGCGTCGCGTCTGGTGTTGCGCTTCACCGCGTTCATGGGCTTTGCCGGCGCAGGCTTTCACGCACTGGGGATCGCGCGTAACAACGGCGGCTGGCGCAACTGGCGGCAGAATCTGCAGGCCGGCCCGCCACTACCAGCGCCGCCAAGCTTCACCGGCCTCGCGCTGGCCGGGCTCGCCGCGCATTCGCTGCTGGATGAGGAAAAGGAACTCGCCCGATACCGATGGTGGAAATGATGAACGACCGTTACCCCGATTACGATGTGCTGAGCAAACGCCAGGGACCGTCGTGGAACGAGCCGAGCCGCCAGGTCGTTGATCGCCGATTGGCGGTGCCGCGCGAGGGCGGTTTCTTCAGCGAGACACAGCTGCGCACGCTGCAGGCGTTATGCGATCGCATCGTCCCGCAGCCAGCGGATCGACCACCGATACCGGTCGCCGCGCTGGTGCAATTCAAGGTCGCCGAGGGCCGTGGCGATGGCTACCGTGACGCGCGCTTGCCGCCGCTGCAACACGCCTGGCCGCTCGGCCTCGACGCCCTCGACAGCGAAGCGCAACAGCGACATGGACGTGGTTTCGCGGAGCTGGCCGCCGCTGAGCAGGACGCAATGATCGCCGCGATGCAGCGAGACGAACTGAAAAGCGATGCCTGGCAGGGCGTACCGGCCGCCGCGTTCTTCAGCCATCGAGTGGTGCATGACATCAGCACCGCCTACTACAGCCATCCCACCGCCTGGAACGAACTCGGCTTTGGCGGCCCGGCCAGCCCACGTGGCTACGTGCGCCTCGCCGAAGACAGCCGCGACAGCTGGGAAGCGGCCGAAGCTCATCCCGGCGAAGAAGCCAAAGCACGGAAGTTGAACCGCCATGTCCGCTGATCCGTTACTCGACGCCCTCCACCATCCACGCGGCGGCGACGGTCGCGCACCGGACGTCTTTCGCCGCGATGGCTGGGTGCCGATGCGTGAGTACCCAGAGAACGAGCCAGTGGATTTCGCCATTGTCGGCACCGGTGCCGGTGGCGGCACCCTCGCCTGCAAGCTGGCCGAGGCCGGCTTCTCGGTGGTCGCGTTCGATGCCGGTGCATGGTGGCGACCACTGGAAGAGTTCGCCTCGGACGAAGCACATCAGGAAAAGCTGTTCTGGACCGACGAGCGTCTGTGTGACGGCGAGAATCCCTTGAAGCTCGGCACCAACAACAGCGGCAAGGCGGTTGGCGGCAGCACGGTGCACTTCGCCATGGTTTCGCTGCGCATGCGTCCGGAGTGGTTCAAGTCGCGTTCGCTGCTCGGCTATGGTTTGGACTGGCCCATCGGCTGGCAGGAGATGTGGGATTACTACAGGGAGGTCGAGCAGGCCCTGAGAATTGCCGGTCCGGTGCGCTACCCCTGGGGACCGAAGCGCCCCCGCTATCCCTATCGACAGCATGAGGTGAACGCCTCCGGCCTGGCGCTGGCCAAGGCCTGTGAAGCGATGGGCGTGGCCTGGGCGCCGACGCCGCTGGCGACCCTTTCGGCGCCGCGCGACAACGCACCACCCTGCGTCTACCGCGGCTTCTGTGTCACCGGCTGCTCCACCAATGCGAAGCAGAGCGTGCTCAACACCTGGATTCCGCGGGCGTTGAAAGCTGGCGCGGAGATTCGCGATCTGGCCATGGTCGGGCGCATCGAAACGGACGCGGAGGGCCTAGCCAGCGGCGTGCATTACCACCGCAACGGCGAGTGGCGCTTCCAGCGCGCACGGCATGTGGTGGTCGCAGGCTATGCCATCGAGACGCCGCGTCTGCTGCTCAATTCGGCTAACCCACGTTACCCGGATGGCTTGGCCAACAGCAGCGGGCTGGTCGGCAAGAATCTGATGGTGCATACCAACCAGGCGGTGTGGGGACGCGTTGACGAAGAGATCCGCTGGTACAAGGGGCCCCCATCGCTAGCGATCACAGAGCATTGGAACTACGAGGACCGCGGCAAGGACTTTCATGGCGGCTACGCGATCATGAGCCAGGGCCCATTGCCGGCTGCGTGGGCCGCGACCCAGACCGGCAATCACGGTCTCTGGGGCCAGGCGCTCGTCGATGAAATGGCTCACTACAATCATCAGGTCGGGCTGAAGATCGTCGGCGAGACGTTGCCGCTGGAGCACAACCGTGTCTCCCTGGCCGAGGAAAAAGACAAGAACGGGCTACCCATCGCGCGGGTCACCTGGTCAATGTGCGATAACGATCAGCGTCTGGTGGACCATTCCATCGATTTCATGCGCCGGGGCCTGGACGGTATGGGGGCGCGAGACATCTGGAGCGAAGCGGACGGTACGGCACATCTGATGGGCACCGTGCGGATGGGCAGCGACCCGGCCAACAGCGTGGTGGATGCCGACTGCCGCAGCTGGGACATTCGCAACCTGTGGGTCTGCGACGGCTCGGTGTTTCCGACGTCAGGCGGGGTGAACCCATCGCTCACCATCCAGGCCATCGCCTGCCGCACCGCAGACCGCATCAGTGAACTGGCGGCCCGCGGTGAGCTGTAGCCTACCGGGCGGTCAGTCTTCCTCGTCCAGGGTGATCTTGCCGGTCTTGCCTTCCATCTGGAATTCGTACTTCTTGCCGTCGGCTTTCAAGCCCTTGCCTTCCCAGCTTTTGTCGTCGGCTTCCAGGCTATGCAGTTCGGTATAGCCCGCCGCCTTGGCCTTTTCCATGGCTTGCTCGAAGGTAATCCAGTCAGCGCCGGGCGAGTAGGCCAGGGCAACGCCACTTGTTGTACCCAGTACGGCGATGGCGAGCGCAGCAGTCAATTTCTTGTGATACATGATCAATCCTCTTCTTCACTGATCAAGCCAGGCCGCACCGCGGCCCTCTTGATAGGAAGCCGATCATTCGCTCAGGGTTCACCGCACCCTTACATCCCGGATGTCAGCGCTTCTCGATCGATACCAAAGCGGCTTGGTCGTCTTCGGTCTGGAAACTGATGCGCACCTGATCGCCAACCGACAGGCCTTCGAGCTGCTCGCGAAGGGCATGGAAATCCATGGTCGCCGCAGGCCACTTGAGGGCAGGCACAGCCTCGTGTGCAATGGTGACGACGCCCTTGTCGCGACCTATGGCTTCGATGCGCCCGTCGGCGTGCACCACCGGTTCGGACACGACTTCGGTTGCCGGGCCGCCGTTGATCGTCGGTGAATCAACCTGGGTCGGTGGTTTGAGCAGGTCTTGAGCGAACACGGATGAAACGAGCAATGACAGGCTGAAGGTGACGCAATGGAGCAGCTTCATGACGGGCCTCCCGATACCGGTGGACGTAGTTCATGTTGGACAATGCCTGCGCGACAAATGCTGGCGCATACTCCGTTTTGCGCCGATGCGGGCCATTCAGCTTCGCGTAAGCCATGCGCCGTAACCTGTGAATCGTCGAAACCCACACAGGAAACGAAACCATGAAAACCCTGACCACCCTGATCACTGCCGCCACCCTCGCCCTCGGCGCCAACCTGGCCATGGCCCGCGATCTGGGACCAGACGAAGCACTGAAGCTGCGCGATGCGGGCACCATCCAGTCGTTCGAGAAGCTCAACGAAGCCGCACTGGCCAAACACCCTGGAGCCAAGGTCGAGGACACCGAACTGGAAGAAGAATACGGTCGCCACATCTATCAGGTTGAATTGCGCGATGACAAAGGTGTGCAATGGGACGTCGAGCTCGACGCCAAGACCGGCGAAGTGCTCAAGGATCATCAGGACGACTAATGCGACCCGCCACTCTTTTCCTCCTTCCACTCGCTCTGCTGCTCGCTGCCTCACCGGCGGCGAGCCGTGACCTGGATCAGGACGAAGCCCTGCGACTTCGCCAGGAGGGCCTGATCCGGCCACTGGAGCAGCTTCTGCAACACGCGATGGAGCGTCATCCTGGCGCGCGCTTGTTGGAGGCGGAACTGGAGGAAGAGGACGGCATCTACGTGTACGAAATCGAATTGATCACCGCCGAGGGCGTCGCTCGTGAGATAGAGCTCGATGCCCGCGACGGCCGTGTGCTGAAGGACGAAGAAGACTGATGCGCCTGCTGCTCGTGGAAGACAACGTTTCGCTGGCCGATGAACTCGTCGCCAGCCTGAGCCGGCAGGGCTATGCGACCGACTGGTTGGCCGACGGCCGCGATGCCGACTACCAGGGTAGCAGCGAACCCTATGACCTCATCGTGCTGGACCTCGGTCTACCCGGCAAGCCGGGGCTGGACGTGCTTCGGGCCTGGCGCCAGCGCGGCCTCGCCACGCCGGTGCTGGTGCTGACCGCACGCGATTCATGGGCCGAACGCATCGAAGGGCTCAAGGCTGGAGCGGATGACTATCTGACTAAACCCTTTCATCCCGAAGAGCTGCTATTGCGTATCCAGGCACTGTTGCGCCGTGCGCATGGCGTTGCCAATCAACCCTTGCTGGAGGTTGGCGGCCTGGCCCTGGATGAGGCCCGTCAGCGGTGCAGCAAGGACGGGCAGGACATCGAATTGACTGCAGGCGAGTTCCGCCTGCTGCGCTATTTCATGCTTCACCCGGGGCAACTGTTGTCTAAATCCCAGCTGGCCGAACATCTGTACGACGGCGAAACCGAACGCGACTCCAATGTCATCGAGGTGCACGTGAACCGCCTGCGCGGCAAGTTCGGCCGCACCCTCATCGAGACCCGCCGCGGCCAGGGCTATCGCTTTGGCGGCGCGCCTTGAAGTCGATCCAGCGCAGCCTAAGCCTGGGACTGATCGCCATACTGCTAGTGGTCAGCCTGCTGCTGGTGCAGACCAGTCTCTGGCTATTCGAATCGGGCCTTCGACGAAACCTGGAAACCGATTTGCGCCAGGAAACCGAAGGGTTGCTGATTGCTCTGGTGAAGGGTCCGGACGGCTTTCAGCTGGATTCGAGCCGGCTCAATCCGCGCTACCAACGCCCCTTCTCCGGCCATTATTTCCGCATCGACCTGCCCGAACGCAGTTGGCGCTCGCGATCGCTGTGGGACGCCGAACCAGACTGGCCGGCCGCCGACGGACTGGGCGCAACGCTCCTTGACGGTCCTCAGGAGCAACGCCTGCTCACCTACCGAGCCGAATACCGACGTGACGGGCAGCGCATCGGCATCAGTGTCGCCCGTGACTACACGCCCATCCTCAAGAGCTTCGATCAGGTCCGGCTGGGCGGCCTAGGCTTGGTGGGCCTGGTGCTGCTGATTTTCCTGCTGTTACAGCGCTATGCCGTAAAGCTCGCGCTACGCCCCTTGGAGCGCGCTCGCCAACAGATCGCACAGCTGCAACAGGGCCAGCGCCAACAACTTGATATTCAGGTGCCGCAAGAGCTCGAGCCGCTGGTGGAGCAGATCAACCGCCTCCTGGCACACACCGACGACACCCTCAAACGCTCACGCCATGCCCTGGGCAACCTGGGCCATGCGCTCAAGACGCCTCTGGCCGTGCTCGGCAGCCTGACTCAACGTGAAGAGCTGGTCGCGCACCCCGCGCTGCAGGCGAGCTTCCGTGAGCAACTGGAGCAAATTCAGCAACGCGTCTCGCGTGAACTCGGCCGTGCCAGGCTTGCAGGCGAGGTGCTGCCAGGCAGCTTCTTCCAGTGCTCTGAAGAATTGCCGCCGCTGTTCGAGACGTTGCAGATGATCCACCGCCGCGAGCTCGACCTGAGCTGGCATGCCCAGCAGGACTGTCGACTGCCCTGGGACCGCGAGGACATGCTCGAACTACTCGGCAACTTGCTGGATAACGCCTGCAAGTGGGCGCGTAGCCAGGTGCGCCTGACCATCGACAGAACCCAGGACGGTTACCTGATCCTGATCGAGGATGATGGCCCAGGCATCCCGGCGGATCGGCGTGAAGCGGTACTGGCAAGAGGAACGCGGCTGGACGAACGCGCCGAAGGACATGGCCTGGGGCTCGGGATCGTGCGGGATATCCTAAGTGCCTGGCACAGCGATCTGGTGTTGGAACAGAGCCCACTCGGCGGGCTGCAGGCGAGCATCCGCCTCACAACACCAAGGCCGGGCGCGAGCGCAAAGGGTTGGATTTAGCGATTCGCCATTGCCAGGCGTGACGCGGAAAAAACGACTGTTACTACTGAACGCGGGCCAGCTCGTTGCGCATGTCTTCCAGAATCGTTTCGACCAGCAGGCCGTTCTCGACATGCCGGCCAGGCACCGTTCGAATCGCTTCGGTGCCATTGATCGGGTAGCCGACACGGACCACCAGATAGCCATCACTCTGAGGTTCTACTCGTGTCTTGTAGTCCGCTGGAAAGTTGTCAGCCAGGTGGCGGGACAGGGTTTTCATGGAATGTCTCATGCACTTGATCTGAGACAATGACCCGGTAAATAACTGAGAAATTCCGACCACTCGTCAGATAGCGCTTGCTCTACAACAAACTGTAACCTTCCAACCCGCGCCCCGCCTCACTTCCTCTCGTTGTGCCCGTAAGCGAGCCATGCAAGTAAACCCATCCCTGCAAAGGCAGTAGCGGAAAAAATCAGCGCATTCAATAACAGGCTCATGGTTGTTAATCCTCGTTCTGTTCGCTTGAACTACGTCCTGAATATATGTAGCTTATCGCGACACGTCGAGGCACACGATAGTGGCGAGTAAAGTTTTCCAGCAGATGAGGCGCGCATGAAACGGAAGCAATCGATCAGCCAGATCCGTTGGGATCTGGCACTGCGGTACCGCCTGATCGAAACAATTGCCTGGTGGGAAGGCCGCCTGACCACTGGCCATTTGATGCAGAGCTTTGGTATCAGCCGACAGCAGGCATCGAAGGACATCAACACCTACCTCAACGAGCATGCGCCGAAAAACCTTACATATGACCGTCATCTGAAGGGCTACAAGCCGAGTAAGGACTTCGAGCCGCTGTTCATCGATGGCAGCGCCAGCGCTTATCTGCACCTGCTGGATCAAAACCGCGACCGCGCTCCACACATCGAGGGGCTGGCCCTGGCCTATGCCCACACCGAAGTGCTGCATATGCCCGACCGCAGCATCCGCCCCGAGGTGTTGCGCCCGATTCTTAAGGCCTGTCGCGAAGGGCTGCGGCTGGAAACCGAATACGTATCCCTTGCCAACCCCGAGGTGGAAATCCGGGTGATGGCACCGCACACGCTGGTCTTTACCGGCACCCGCTGGCACGTTCGGGCCTATTGCGAGAAGAACCGGGGTTTTCGCGACTTCGTCCTCAGCCGCTTTCGCGGTGAGCCGGACCTGATGGACGAAAGCGAAAACACGCAGGACGCCGACGAGGCCTGGAATACGGCAGTGGAAGTGGTCATCGAGCCGGATGTGCGGCTGAGCGCCGAGCAGAAGTCGATCATCGAGACGGACTACGGCATGCAGAACGGCGAGCTGCGGATCGCCACCCGCGGGGCGCTGGTGCAATACGTGCTGCAGCGGTATCAAATCGATCCTAATACCGTACTCGCCAATGCGGCGGCGCAGCAGATACAGGTCAGGAATCTGCAAGGGCTCAAGGCGTGGTTGTATTGATGAGGTTCCCGACTCGTACCGCTTCTCGTAGGAGCCGAGGGGGACGCCGAGTCCTTGCTCGCGATCCGGTGCTGGCGCTGAACAGCACACAAGACGCCGCGCTTTGCTCAGCCCGACCTAGAGGTTGCGCCTTGCACGGATCGACCACTTGTAGGAGCGAGCTTGCTCGCGATCAGGAGCAGGCGCAGAACTGCGCGTACGACGTAGCGCCCTTCTCAGCCCGACCGGCAGGTTGCGCCTTGCACGGCGCGTCACTTTTTCTTGTGTGGCCAAGAAAAAGTAACCAAAAAGAAGGCCACCCCTACATACGGGTTTTGCTTCGCAAAACTTCCCTCGTTCCGGCGTTGCTTCGGGGGATCGGACTAGGCGTCCCCTCGCGAAGGGACATCCATGTCCCATCACTCCTCGCTCGGCATCCATGCCTCGCGCCCCCCTGCGCAACACCTATTCTCGGACCGCTTCGCTCTTTTGCTGACCGAAGATCTATCAGACGACTCAGAACGCCCCTTTCAGAAGGCCGAACGGAATCCGTGTGGAGGGGAGCGAGCGGCATGGATGCCGCGAGAGGCGTAAAGGGCCATGGATGGCCCTTGTACGCCGGCCCCCGCAACGCGGATGAAGTGAGGGAAGTCGAGCGCAGCGAGACCCGGATGCAGGGGCAAGCGTTTTTGCTTACTTTTTTCGCGTTTGAAAAAAGTGAGTCGCCCAGCAGGGCGAAACCAACGCCTCAGCCCAACACTGCGATAGGCTGTACCCCGCGAAGCCTACCCCACAAAGCTTCTCCAGTAAGGACTCGACGCCCCCCTCCGCGCCTAGGGATACGCTGCACAAACTCTGCGCCCAGACTCCTCCAGCCAGCCGCGCCCCATCGCGCCTTCACTCAAAAAAGACCCCTCGTATGCGCCTGATCCACACCTCCGACTGGCATCTCGGTCAGACCCTCCACGGCCAGGACCGCGACTACGAACATGCGCAATTTCTCGCCTGGCTGCTCGACCAGCTCAGCCTGCATCAGCCCGACGCCCTACTGATTGCCGGTGACATCTTCGACACGGTCAATCCGCCGCTGAAGGCCCAGGAGCGCCTCTACGACTTCATCATCCGCGCCCATGAAAAGCTGCCGCAGCTGGACATTGTCATGATCGCCGGTAACCACGATTCCGGTGGGCGCATCGAGTTGCCCGGCCCGTTGATGAAGCGCCTCAACGCCCATGCCATAGGTCGCATCAGCTGGATCGCCGAGAACCAGCTCGACCACAACCGCCTGCTGGTGCCGCTACACAACGCTCAAGGGCGGGTTGCAGGATGGTGCCTCTCCCTACCCTTCCTGCGTCCGGCCGAGGTCACGGGCGGTGACGCGGGCGAGGACTATATGGCCGGCATTCGTCTGGTGCATCAGCACCTGATCGCCGCAGCCGAAGCCCAACGCCAACCTGGCCAGGCACTGATCGCCATGAGTCATGCCCACATGGCTGGCGGTGCGGTATCCGAAGATTCGGAACGCAACATCGTCATTGGTAATGCCGAAGCGCTACCGGCAAGCCTGTTCCCTGAGCCCATCGCCTACGTTGCGCTCGGGCACTTGCACAAGCCGCAAAAAGTCGCTGGGCAGGAGCGCATCCGCTACAGCGGCTCGCCTCTGCCTCTGTCGTTCGGTGAAATCAACTACCCGCATCAGGTGCTGCTGGTGGCGTTCGAGGGTGATCGGCTCGCCCGCGTCGAACCCCTGCCCGTTCCCCGCGCCGTGGAAATGATCCGGATAGGTCGTGCACCACTGGCCGAGGTGATCAGCGAGCTCGAAGCACTGCCGCCGCTGGGCCTGTTCGCCGAGAACCTGCCCTGGCTGGAAGTCCGCGTGCAGCTCGACGAGCCGCTGCCGGACCTGCGCCAACGCATCGAAGCTGCCATCGCGGGCAAAGCCTGCCGTCTGGTCCGCATCACCAGTGAGTATGCGGGTCGCCGCGGCGAGGCCGAATCCAACGTACTGCTTGGCCTCGACCAGATCACCCCGCAAGAGCTCTTTGCGCGCGCCTGGGAAGAACAGTTCGGCAACCCGCCGGATGAGCAGGCGCTCGACGACTTCGCGAGCCTTCTTCAGCACGTCGAGTTCGCCGGCGAAGGAGACACGCGATGAAAATCCTTGCCATCCGCCTGAAGAACCTCGCCTCGCTGGCGGGTGAGCAGGCCATCGACTTCACCGCCGAGCCCCTGGCCAGCGCCGGCCTGTTCGCCATCACGGGGCCCACCGGGGCCGGCAAAAGCACGATTCTCGATGCGCTGTGCCTGGCGCTGTTCGGCAGCACGCCTCGGCTCGACGGTGCTTCACTGCTGAGCAAAGTACCTGACGGCAGCGATGAGATCGGCAGCGGCGACGAGCGCAACCTGCTTCGCCGTGGCTGCGCCAGCGGCTATGCCGAAGTGGATTTCGTCGGCATCGACAGCCACCGCTACCGCGCCCGCTGGGAAGTCAAACGTGCCCGGGAAAAGATTGATGGCCGGTTGCAGGCCAGCAGCCAGAGCCTGCTGGACCTGGACCGCGACCAGTTGCTGGCCAGCGGCAAGAAACGCGAATTCAAGGAGCTGCTCGAAGCCAAGCTCGGCCTTACCCTAGCGCAATTCACCCGAGCCGTACTGCTGGCGCAGAGCGAGTTTTCCGCCTTCCTCAAGGCCGACGACAACGACCGGGGCACCCTGCTGGAAAAGCTCACCGACACCGGTCTCTACAGCCACCTTGGCCGGGCCGCCTTCGAAGCGGCCAAACGCGCTCGCGAAGCGCTCGCCAGCTTGCAGCAGCATGCTGGCGGCGTGCAGCCGATGGACGCCGAGGCGCGCCAGGCGCTCGAAGCCCTGCACCGGGAACAGCAAGCCGAACTCAAAGCGCTCCAGCAACAGCTCGAAACGCTCAAGCAACAGCGCCAATGGGTGCATGATCTGGCGCGCCTGCAGGCAGAGCGTGACAGCGCCCGGCGGCAACTCGCCGAGGCCGAGGAAGAACAGGAAAACCTTGCCGACGCCCGTCGTATTCTCGGATTGTTCGAACAGCTGGCACCGCAACGCCATCGGTTCATCCGGCAGCGGGAATTGACCCCTTTACTGGCCAAAGTCGAGGCGACGCTCGCCCGTCACGCGCACGAGCATGCCGTCGTTCAGCAACGCCTCGAAATGCTCGAGCAGGCCTGCCGGACAGCCACCGATGCCCTGAAAGCGGCCGAGGATGGACTGAAGGCGGCCGAACCGCGGTTGGCCGCTGCGCGTCGTGAAGAGGAGCGTCTCAGCCACCTCGGTCACGATCTGCGAGACGCCCAAGGCCACGCCGAACAGGCCGAAGGGGCAAGCAAGACGGGCGAGCACACACTGACCCAGCTACGCCAACGTCAGGACCACGCCGCCGGGCAGCTCGCCAAGCTGACCGAACAGCTTGCCACCAGCGCCGCACTGCAACCGATTTGCGCAGCCTGGAACGGCTATCGCCCACGCCTGCAGCAAGCCGTACAGATCGCCGCTCGCCTGCAGCAGGGCCGGCACGAACTGCCCGCTCTGGAGGCGGCCGCCAAAGCCGCCGAAACGGCGCAGAGCAACGCACGAAATACGCTGGACGAACTGCAAAAGCAGATCGGCGGGGAGACCAGCCTTGGTGAGCAATTGGCGCACCTGACGACGAGCCTCGAAGCGCTACGGGAAACAGAGCGTGCGTTCGAGAGCCTGCACGGACTCTGGTCCCGCCAGCAGCAATTGCTGACCCAACAGCGAACATTGCAGCTTGAACAGCACCGTCAGCAAACAGAGCTGAGCGGGCTGACCGATGCCGGCAAGCTCGCCCGTGCCGAGCGTGACGACGCGGAAAAAGCGTTGAAGGTGGTGCAGGCGTTGCTGGATCGCCAACGTCTTGCCCGCAGCGCCAGTGTCGAGGCTCTGCGCGCCGCACTGAAACCGGGTGAGCCATGCACGGTCTGCGGCAGCCCCGAGCACCCCTGGCACGACGGTGACAAGTTGCTCGCCGCGCTCGATCAACAGGACGAGCGCGAAGTCGAGCAGGCTCAGCTGCAGCTCAAAGCCGAGGACGAAAAGCTGCAAGCACTGCGCGACCAGCACATCGCTCTCTCCACCAGCATCAAGCAGAACGGTCAACGTCAAACGGAACTTGCCGAAGATCTGACGAAGCTCGACGCCGAGCTTGCCGCGCTTCCCGGCTACGCAGAGTTGCTGAGCCAGGATGAAACGCAACGGCAAGTCTGGCTCGACAGTCGCATGGCTTCGTTCGCTTCCGATATCACGAGCGCCAACAGCCGTCAGCGTGAGCTATTCAAGCTGCAGCAGCAGACCGAAACGTTGCAAGCGGGCTGGCAGAGCGCACGTGACGCCTGCGCTCAAGCCACGCAGATGCTCGCCGCACAGCGTGACGCCATCACCCGCGATGATGCGCGGCTTGAGGAGGAGCTGGCCGAGTTTGCCGAGCTGCTGCCTTCGGCCATGCTTGAGCGCTGGCGGGAAAAACCGGCCGAGACCTCTATGCAGCTGGGCGGCGAGGTTGAAGCGCGACGTCAGCAGGTCGACCAGCAAACAGCGCTGGCCGACGAGCAGCAGCAGCGCCAGACCGCGCTGGAGCGCGAGCAGCTGCAACAGCAGCATCGCCTGGAGCAGCACAAGGCGTGTGCCGACCGGCTCACCGAGCTGCGGGCCCGTGAGCAGGCCTGTCGTCATGCCTTGAGCGAAAGCCTTGGCGGGCAGCCCAGCGCGCAGGCCTGGCAAGACAAACTGGAGGGGACAATCCAGGCAGCCCGTCAGCAACGGGCCGAAGTCGACCAGCAGCTGAACGAGGCGCGTGTCGAGTTGACCCGGCTCGCTGGTGAACAGCACAACTGCAGCTGTCGCCGAGACGAGCTGCTGGCCGAACGCAGCGTGCTGAGTGATGAGCTCGCTGCCTGGCGTGCTGCGCACCCTGACCTGGACGATGCAACCCTCGAACAGTTGCTGCAGCTGGACGACACCCTGCTCGCCGAAGCGCGGGAGCGCCTGCGCGCCAATACCGAACAGCTCACCCGTGGCCGCGAGCGGCTGGAAGGCTGTGAGCTGCGGCTGAAATCACATCAGGCCGGACAGGCGAGCCCACCCGACGCCGAAACGCTGGAAGCCCAATTCGCCAGTCAGCAGGCCAGCTGCGAGCGCGCCGAGCAGCGCAACACCGAAACCCGCGCCGCGCTGCTCGATGATGATCGGCGGCTGAACCAGAGCCAGGCCTTGCTCCAGCAGATCGCTGATGCAACGTCTGAAAGCCAGCGCTGGGGTCGCATCGCTGCGCTGATCGGCTCCAGCGACGGCGGCGCCTTCCGCAAGATTGCCCAGGCCTACAACCTCGACCTGCTGGTACAGCATGCCAACGTGCAGCTGCGCCAGCTGGCCCGCCGCTATCGACTCAAGCGCGGCGGTAGTCCCCTGGGGCTTCTGGTGACGGATACAGAGATGGGCGACGAGCTGCGTTCGGTGCATTCGCTGTCCGGTGGCGAGACGTTCCTCGTCTCCCTGGCATTGGCGCTGGGCCTGGCTTCGATGGCGTCGAGCAAGCTGAAGATTGAATCGCTGTTCATCGATGAAGGCTTTGGCAGCCTGGATCCGGAGTCCTTGCAGATCGCCATGGATGCCCTGGATTCACTACAGGCTCAGGGCCGCAAGGTGGCGGTGATCTCACATGTGGCCGAGATGCATGAGCGCATTCCGGTGCAGATCCAGGTGCAGCGGCAGGGTAATGGCCAGAGCGGCCTGAAGATCGTCAGCGGCGCAGGTTTGTAGAAGCGGTCGAGCACAGCACCGCTTGACGCTGTGCTCAGCGGCCGTCAGGCCATGGCCGCCTGGTAACGCCGCTGCACTTCCGGCCAGTTGATTACCCGGTAGAAGGCGTTGATGTATTCCGGCCGGCGGTTCTGGTAGCGCAGGTAATAAGCGTGCTCCCAGACGTCCAATCCGAGAATTGGCGTGTTGCCGTTCATCAGCGGGCTGTCCTGATTGCCGGTGTGTTCGACCACCAGCTTCTTGTCGGGCGTCACGCTGAGCCACGCCCAACCGCTGCCGAAGCGCGACACCGCCGCCTTGGTAAAGGCGTCCTTGAACTGGTCGAAGCCGCCGAGCTGCTCGTCGATGGCGTTGGCCAACTCACCGTCCGGCGTTCCGCCTGCGTTGACGGCCATGACCGTCCAGAAGAGTGAGTGGTTGGCGTGGCCGCCGCCCTGGTTGATCACAGCTGCGTGTTTCTCAGCTGGCAACTGCTGAATCATTGTCAGCAGGCGCTCCACCGGAATCTCAGCCCATTCGGTGCCTTCTAGCGCCGCATTGAGGTTATTGATGTAGGTCTGGTGATGTTTGGTGTAGTGGATTTCCATTGTCTGGGCATCGATATGAGGCTCCAGCGCGTCGTAGGCGTAGGGCAGCTCGGGAAGCGTATGGGGCATGTCAGTGCACTCCGTGAAAGGGGCCTTCACTCAATAGAGCCTGCTGTTGCAGCAGAGAGGCCGGTTGACTAACGCTGCGCTTGAGCGCGCGGCGTATGCGTGGGGTCTCGCCGTGGGCGGTGGTGAATTGCAGAAGCTCGACATAGCTGTGTCGGCTATGGCGCAGGCATGCGTCGCGCAGTTCCGTCGTGAGCCGCAGATCGATGAGGCAAGCGAGCAAGTGTTCATGAATGGCGCAGAGGTACTCCGCGCTCTCCTCCGGCTGCATCAACCGCAGATGCACATCAGCAAGGTTGTGGTGCGAAATGACGTAGGCTGCGACCGCTTCATCAGCGTCGTGCCAGCGCTCGAGCAAGACCCTACTGAGCGCGAGCGCCTGTAGATAATGCTCCCGGGCATCGATGTACTCGCCCCGGGTGAAGTACTGGTTGGCCAGTTCGATGGTCCGTTTCCAATGTTCCAAGGTCGGACTCCTTGAAGCCTTAGGGCTTCAGCGGATGGAGCTGCGTAACAGGCGAGCCACAGCATTACTGGAAAAACTGCCGCCTCCTGATAATGCTTTTAATTATCATTTACCGGCCAACTGAACAAGCTTTCGCGCGACCAGACCGACGAACGCATTCTGACAGAAGGTGAAATCAGCCCGCAGGACGCAACACAGAAGGAACAGCCGGGGACAGGCGAGGCCGCATAAGGACCTATTTTTTGCAGCGGGGATTGGAGGAAGGGCTTGCAGAGTAACTAGAGATAAAAAGAAACGCCGCGGCCGCACCGGGACAGAACCGGGCGATCGCGGCATTTACAGTAACGGCCATTACCGAACCAGCGGCAACATCCCTTTGAGCACGTCGTCACGGCGGACGTAGTGATGCCAGAGCGCAATCGCTGCGTGGCCGAGAATCATGGCGAAAAGCACGTACTGGCCAAGGAGATGGACGTCCTTCGCCACGCCACGAACGCTGGACGAGAACGGCAGCGGACCCACCTCGACCAGCCAGAACAGATCGATTGGCTTGCTGCCGAACAGCAGTCCTGAGATCGGCATCAGTAGCAGCAAAAGATAGAGCAACGCGTGCCCGCCAGCGGCCGCGAGCTGTTGCGCACGAGACTGTTCGGGTTCGAGCTGTTGCGGCGGCACCTTGCGTCCGCGATAGGCCAGCCGCAACAACGTCAAGACCAGCACGGCGATCCCCAGCGACTTGTGCAAGGTATACACGTTGCCTTTGCCACCGATGAGCGGCGCAAACGCATCCGCACCGTAGGGCAGCGCGATAATGATCAGCACCAGCACAGCGCTGAGCCAATGAAACACAATTTGTATGGGAGTGAAACGTGCGGTAGTCATCCAAGCCTCGTGGACACGCCAAGCGCACCGAAGTGCGACGGGAACAGCGGGTGGATTGTCGCTCAAATGGCGCAAACACCCAAGCCAGAGCGGCTGCGGGAAAACGAGGTAAGGATTGAGGCAGAAGCGAACCCGGTAGACGCCGCTTGTGGCCACGCTCCGGGGATCGCACGAGAGAGGGTGTTGCGGGCTCACGGCTTGTGACCGTGCGCCTGCCGCGCCGACAAGGTCGGCGACGAGCGAGGGGACTATACGAACCCAAGCTTTCACCCAGCTGTCGACCTTACAGGCACCCTCGAGACGCTGCCCATGAGCCAAACCAATACCGTCGCCAGCCAAATGCGCGCTATGCACGACGACGGCTTCGTCCTGCTGCGCCAGATCTTGCAGCCAGAACAGGTCGAAGCCGTGCGCGCTGCAATCGACCGCCTCGAACCCATCCACTGGGATTATCAGGGAATGGTCGACGATCACTTCAAATGCGTGTTCAACCGCGACCCGTTCTGGCTGCCCTTGCTCGATCCTCCTGGCGTGATTGATCTGGTCGAGGCCTGTCTCGGCCAGGATTGCCACGTGATAGGCCAGACAGCCTGGCGCAACCATCCCGGCTTCATCGGCGGTGAGCTGCATGCCGATTATCTCGCCATGGAACTGCCCGAGCATTGGCTACAAGACCCGGCTTTCGAGCTGCCGATGCAGGTCTGCACGGCGCACCTCTATCTCGACCGAATCGATGCTGACCTCTGCCCTACTCAGGTAATTTCCGGTAGCCACCGTGCCGGCCGCAAACCGCGCCCAGGGGAAACCCAATGGCGAGGCCGCGATCCACAGCCAATACTCTGCGAAGCCGGTGACGTGCTGATGTTTCGTAGCGATCTCTGGCATGCCGGCAGCCGCAATCGCACGACCGACCGCAGCCGCTATTTACTGCAGGTGCATTACGGCCGGCGCATGATCGCGCAAAAATTCTCACCCTATCTGCAGTGGTGCTTCGACCCAGGGGTGATCGCAGCTGCCACTCCGAGACAGCGCCGCCTGCTCGGCGAGCACGAGGCAGCGGAGTACGACTGACCAAGATGGATGCATGACTGACCAACGCTTGGGCACCGGCCCAAGATCCGGAATCGTTCGGCCATCTGCCAATTCTGAATTCGGTTCAGTGCGGCTCAGCAGACGTGGCGAGACACTGACGTGCCTGCGGCGCAACTGCCGAGCAAGGGCTGAACGCCGAGTTGGTTCGGCCGTGAATGAATGCAGCATGGACCGCCTCCCTGGCATAGGTTCTGCATCGAATGGCGGCCCGGCCGCTGCTCGCGGCGCCATTCGAAGAGGAACCGCAATGATTTCCTGCCGTAGCCAAGTGACTCAGATGATCATCTCCACCAAGGTTCGCAAGGGCCTCAAATGGAGCCAGGTAGCCGAAACCATTGGCATGTCGAAGGAATGGACCACTGCTGGTTGCCTCGGTCAGATGGCCTTCGACAAGTCCCAAGCAGAGACCCTCGGCAAGCTGTTCGAGCTGTCGGACGAAGCCATCGCATGGTTGCAGATCGTGCCCTATAAAGGGTCACTGCCCACTTCGGTGCCCACCGACCCGTTGATCTATCGCTGGTACGAGCTGGTCAATGTTTACGGGACCACAATCAAGGAGCTGATCCACGAAGAATTCGGGGACGGCATCATGAGCGCCATCGACTTCTCCATGGACATCCAGCGTCAACCCGATCCCAAGGGAGACCGGGTGAACGTCGTCCTGTCCGGTAAGTTCCTGCCTTACAAAAGCTACTGATCCTTAGCGGGTACGGATTTCACCGCGCGCCAGGCTCTCGACGCGATTACCCAGTGGGTCGGTTGCTTCGAGGTTGGCGCCGCGCTCGCGAAGCGCTTCGAGCAAGCGTCACGCTGAAACAGGGCGGCATACATGACGGGCGTCTGGCCGGCATTGTTGCGCTGACCCGGGTCACACACCCGGTTGCCAGCAAGCACTCGGCGTTCCGCAGTTAACCCTTGAAGATCGCGCGTTATCACCGAACCGACAGAGTTGGATAAGTAATCATGAAGCCGGCTTTGCGCCGGCTTAGGCCGGAAGGGCGAACTTTCGCAGCCCAGTTAAATAGCGAAGCGGCGTGATGGAAACGGGTTCCTTCAGGCTTCAAGACTACTAACAGGCGCCGCCGGGGCGCGGCGCGCAGTTTCATGAGTGGTTACGGATGTGATCCGTGCGCCGTCAGCCCAAGCAATTGCTCGCTGGCCTGTTGTTCCTGCCGTTCGCTCAGTTGCAGTTGCGTCAAGTAAGCGGCAAGAGCCTCTATATCTGACTCGGACAGTGTGGAGGCGACGCCGATCATCACCGAGCCGGCACGGCTTGGGTCGTTGGTACGAAAACGGTTCAGAGCCTTGCGAATGTACTCATCTGGCTGGCCAGCCAATCGCGGCATGGTTTCCTTACCCTCCGCATGGCTGCCATGGCAAGCCGTACAGGTACGCTGAAACAACGAGCTGCCCTTTAGCACCAGCGCCGCAGCCGGCGTGACCTCTGCAGGCTCGACTTTCTGCTGGCTGAAGTAGACAGCAATGTTGACTCTATCTTCGAGTGTCAGGCTTTTGGCCAACTTCGACATCACGAAATCGATGCGCTCGCCTTTGGCGAACTTCTCGAACGAATGGAACAGATAGACCGGGTTCTGTGATGCCAGATTGGGAATGTGCGGCCGCTTGCTGTTGCCGTTTTCGCCATGGCAATAACCACAGAACAGCGCGCGTTCTTGGCCGGCCGCATAGGCTTGCTGGCGCCGAACCTGATCTTCCATTACATGCTTGAAGCGCTCCATCGCCTCCTCGTTGGCGTGCACTGGAGAACCGAAGCAACTGATGAGCAGAAGGAGGCTGAGTAAACGCATGGGAAGTCCGGCACGGCTGGATGTGGGCATGATTCGCAGCCACCGGACTATAGGTAGAAAAACCGCTGCGATACTGGCGCAGATCAATAAAGATTCAAACTTCAGTTTCGACCCGCCAGTTCTGTGCGTTTGCCCACACCAGCTAGCGCTTTGCTTGCGTTTACCAATGCGCCCTTTCGCCGACGGTGCGTCAGCACACCCGGCCGAGCAGACGACTGCGCGCTATTGCCACATTGACCAATCTAAAAAAACGGCAACATCGCGGTTTTACAAGCACACAGCCGCCTCGTATTAGACTAAAGTAGCGCCCCCTTTTCGCTAGCACGAGCCGCGCAACATGTTAGATGCACATGCCGAACTGACCATGACCGTACTGATGACGCCGGACAAGGCCAATTTTTCCGGCAACGTACATGGCGGCACGCTGCTCAAATACCTCGACGAAGTCGCCTACGCCTGCGCCAGCCGCTACGCCGGCCAGTATGTGGTGACGCTCTCGGTCGATCAGGTCAATTTCCGCCAACCGATACATGTTGGCGAGCTGGTGACCTTTCTCGCCTCGGTCAACTACACCGGCAACACCTCGATGGAGATTGGCATCAAGGTGATCACAGAAGACATCCGCCAGAAGACCGTCCGCCATACCAATAGCTGCTTCTTTACGATGGTCGCGGTCGGTGAGGACGGTCGTCCGTCCGCCGTTCCGTCGTTGCAACCCAAGACTCAAGACCAGAAGCGCCGCTTTGCCCAAGCCCAGCAGCGTCGCCAGATTCGCCAGGAGCTGGAGGAGCGCTACCGCGCAATCAAGGGCGACGGCTGATTCTCGATGCTGGCTCCGCAGCCGAAGCACGGCGGGGCCGCAGCAATTGAGCACCTTTCCGCCTGTTTCTCCATCCGACACCCTCGGCCAGATAAAAACCCTATACAATCCGCGGTTTTTCACCAAGCCACTAAGGATTAGCCGTGAGCGCTCTGCCACCCTGCCCCCAATGCAACTCCGAATACACCTATGAAGACGGCCAGATGTTGGTCTGTCCGGAGTGTGCCCACGAGTGGTCGAGCAACGCCGCGGACCTGTCTGCGGATGCTGAAAAGGTGATCAAGGATTCGGTAGGCAATACCTTGCAGGACGGCGACACCATCACTGTGATCAAAGACCTCAAAGTCAAAGGCTCGTCCCTGGTCGTTAAGGTGGGCACCAAGGTGAAGAACATCCGCCTCGTCGACGGCGACCACGACATCGATTGCAAGATCGACGGCATCGGCGCGATGAAGCTGAAGTCGGAATTCGTCAGGAAGGTCTAACGGCGAGCCGGTTGCATCGGGGCTTCGCGGTAGCGTCACCGTCTTATAGGAGCGAGCTTGCTCGCGAACCGACCTTCAAGCATCGCCAGCAAACTGGCTCCGACAAAAACAGGACCGTTCGCCCTCACGCGGATGCGTGCAGGCGAACACCACCCTAGCCAACCTCAAGGGGTGAGATAGGAAGACCGCGTCAATCCCAATCGAAGCGCATCGATATACTGAGTACGCTCCTTTGCGCTCAGCCGTGCACTGGAGACCTTGTCACGGTAATAGGTCATCAGCTCTTCAGGCGACAGGTGCACGTAGCGCAGCATGTCCTCGATGGTGTCGTGAGTCTCGATGCCGGCGTGGTAGAAGCTGCCATCTTCGCGCTGATAGACGTTAACCGAATCGGTGTCACCAAACAGGTTGTGCATGTCGCCAAGGATCTCCTGGTAGGCGCCGACCAGGAAGACGCCGAGGAAGTACTCCTCCCCCGCCTGGATCTCGTGCACCGGCATGCTGTTTTCGATGCTCTGCTCGTCCACGTAATGCTTGATCTTGCCGTCCGAGTCGCAGGTCAGATCCTGCAATACCGCACGCCGTACCGGTTCTTCACTCAAGCGCTGCAACGGCACGATTGGCAGAATCTGATCGATTGCCCAGGTGTCCGGTAGGCTCTGGAACACCGAGAAGTTGCAGATGTACTTGTCCGCGAGCTTGTCGTTGAGCTCATCCAACACGGCCCGATGCGAGCGCTGGCGTGCCTTGAGCTGGTTATAGAGGCGCCTGCAGATGGCGAAATAGCTCTGCTCGGCCAGCGCCTTCTGTGCCAGCGACAGCTTGCCGGACGCATATTGTGCCGCCGCCTCGCTCATGTAGTGCGTGGCACGCCAGTAGGTCTCGGTCACCATTTCGGGATCGGACGGGCCAAGCAGATCGGCGAGCGCCTGAACGATCTCCGGCAGCTCGTCGTAGTTGTCGATGGTGGGTGCTTCGTCGTTGTGCCGTTCGAAATCGGTCACCTGCATCACCAGCACGGCGTGGTGGGCAGTCATGGCCCGGCCGCTTTCCGAGAAGATGTGCGGGTGCGGCAGCTCCTGCCGGTCGCAGAACTCCTTGAGCATGCCAACAACGGTGCCTGCGTACTCGTCAATGTCGTAGTTGATCGAACTGGCGTTGCGCGAGTGGGTGCCGTCATAGTCGACACCCAGGCCGCCGCCCACATCGATGTGGTCAACCGGCAAACCGAGCGCACGCAACTCCGCGTAATAACGGATGGCTTCGCGGAAGCCGTCACGGTAGTCCGCCAGGTTGGCAATCTGCGACCCCATGTGGAAGTGCAAAAGCCGCACGCCTTGCTCGACGCCCGCAGCCCGGAATCGCTCGATGACGGTCAACAGCTGTGCAGCGGAGAGGCCGAACTTGGACTTCTCGCCCCCCGTGTCCGCCCACTTGCTCGATGCCAGCGAGGACAAACGTACGCGCAGGCCGACCTGGGGGACGATCTTCAGCTCTGCCGCTTCTTCGATCACCAGGCCAACTTCGGACATCTTTTCGATGACGATGAACACGTTGTGCCCGAGTTTCTGTCCCATCAGCGCAAGGCGGATGAATTCTCGGTCCTTGTAGCCATTACAGACGATGGTGCCGCCCTTGGGGGCCAGCGCCAGCACGGCCATCAGCTCAGGCTTCGAGCCAGCTTCCAGGCCGATCGCCACGTTCTGTGTTGCGATGATGTTCTCGACCACCGCTTCCTGCTGGTTGACCTTGATCGGGTACAGCGCCGTGTAGGTGCTCTTGTATTCAAGGCGCTCGATGTTCGCGTCAAAGGCACCGGTCAGGCGACGCACACGGTCCTGCAGGATGCCCGGAAAGCGCACCAGCAACGGCAAGGTCAGCCCGGCATCACGCAGCTGCTCGATCAAACTGGTGAACTCGACGGCCTCACCATTTTGCCCCTGCGGACGCACTTCCACTTGGCCGTCGTCGTTGATGGAGAAATAACCAGCACCCCAGTGGCGGATGCCATAGACGCTGCGGCTGTCCGCTGCGGTCCACTGGCTGCCGTCGTCTTTACGTGTGCGTCGTACGGGCATCTAAGCCTCCTGAAGATGAATGTTCTGCCGGAAGGAAAGCACGACAGGGGAAGAGCTGTCCGAGTTGGACAGCCAGTAGAGGAAGAAATAAGCGCAGAGTACGGAAACGGTAGCGATCAGTCAGCCACCGGACTTTTTTGCCTTGAATCCACGCTTGGTCAACTCATCAATGAGCAGTTGAACATGGTCACCCTGAATTTCGATGACACCATCTTTCAGAGCACCACCTGTACCGCAGCGCCGCTTCAGCGCGCTAGCCAGCTCTTTGAGCTCAGCCTCGGCAAGCGGCACGCCGGTAATAGTGGTCACCGTTTTCCCACCGCGCCCTTTGCTTTCCCTGCGCACTCGAGCAATCCCGTCACCCTCAGGGATAGCCGATTGTTTGCAGATACACGCGTCGAGCGGCTGGCTGCAATCAGGGCAATGACGGCCCGCATCGGTTGAAAAGACCAGGCCACCCAGGCCGGAAAGGGACGTGGTTTTCTTGGCCACACTCAACCTCTTGAAGGAAGACTCGGCGCGGCTAGGCCGAACGCCACAAAGCTGCGCAATTTAACAGCTAACGTGGCGAATACGTAGGCCTACTGTCCCAGTCTTTGACGAATGCTCACAGCATCTCGCGCACGTGTTGCGGGCTGGCAGGGCCGCTCTTCTGGACAGGCTCTCGTATCAATGCGCCACGCCGCTGGAAACACAGCCCTTCCGCAGGCAAGGCTCCGCCGCTCAAACCAATACGGCCATCCTCATAGGCGGCCAGCCGGCGCGTACGGCTCGGGATTGATACAGGGTTCGCGGTCCAGCATGAGATCGACGAGCAGCTGGCATGAAGCAGGCGCAAGCACCAGGCCGTTTCGGAAATGCCCGCAGTTGAGCCACAGCCCGTCATATCCTGGCACTGGCCCGATATAGGGGATACCTTCCGGCGAAGCGGGACGCAGCCCTGCCCAATGCTTGACGACCTCGGCATCAGCCAGACCAGGCAACAGATCGACAGCGGTCGCTCTCAGGCTTTCGAGCGCGTCTTCGGTAGGCGTCTTGTCGAAACCGACGTCCTCCAGCGTGCTGCCTACCAGAATATGACCATCCCGACGGGGAATCGCATAACGACGTTTGGCCAGCACCATGCTCGGCAGAAAATCTTCCGCGCACTTGAACAGGATCATCTGACCTTTCATAGGTCTGACCGGCAGCTCGGGCCCCAGCGTGGAGAGTAGATTGCCGCTCCAGGCCCCTGCCGCAACGACCACTCGCTCAGCACCCATCTCGCCCTGCGCCGTTTGCACACCAACGATACGCGCTCCATCACGAACGAAACCGCTAACCGGGCAGTGCTCGACGATCCGCACGCTTGGTAGTTTCAGCAGAGCAGCACGCAGCGCTTGCAGCAGACGCGGATTGCGAACATTGGCAACGCCCGGCATGTATACCGCGTTCGAGAAACCGTCACCGAGCGAAGGCACAGCCGCGCGCACTTGCTCGATGTCCACACGATGCAGCGGCCGACCGTGGCGCTGCGCCCACGCTAGTGCCTGATCCTCATCCTCAAGGTCTAGCCAGTACAACCCGGTCTCGTGAACTTCCGGATCGACACCGCTTTGCTGCTTCAACGCTTCGCCAAGCTTGGGATAGTAGTCCTGCGACCAGTGAGCCAACGCGCTGATCGAGGCGCTGTATCGCCAAGGATACAGCGGGGAAACGATGCCTCCGCCGGCCCAAGAGGCCTCAGTACCGGTCGCGGACGCCTCGAGCAGCGTCACGGAACACCCCGCAGCAGCCAGCCCATACGCAGACATCAACCCAATAACGCCGCCACCCACCACAATCGTCTGTTGCTTCACTCCGCCTCCAGCACTCGAGTTCACATTTACAGGCATCCAACCTTGGCCTTGCCGTCACGCTGGTCTAAAAAGGCCGCTTATCCATCGCGTTGATTGGATGAGGTGAACGGCACCGCCAGGAAGGTGGAAGATGATACGTGCAAAGGACCTGCACCATGCCCGACAAGGATCAAGGCTTCACTGTTATCGAACTGTTAATCACGCTTGCGCTTCTGGCTATTGTTGCCAATACCGCAGTACCCGCTCTTGAAAATTTCATCGTTAGGAACCGTCAGCAAGCGCTTATGGAACAGGTACAAGTCGTCCTGCATAACGCTCGTGCTGAGGCAGTTCTGCAACGTCGCACACTCGAGATATGCGGCAGCAACGATGGACAAACTTGCTCTGCCAATTGGTCGGATGGCTGGCTCGTTCGCTCCGCCGATAACCAATTGCTGCAGGTCACTCAACTAAGCTCCAACGACGGGCTTCGATGGCAAGGCTTCCAAGAGAGCATTCGCTTTCGTGACAACGGGACCAGCCCTACCGGCAATGGGCGCTTCTACCAGTGCCATAAACAAACGGTTACCTGGCAACTGATTCTCAGTCGCCAAGGGCGGCTTCGGCGAGGAACCTTAGCGGAAAACAGCAATGCAAATCTCTGCGCCCCGTGAAGTTGAGCTGAGCACCGACACGAATCATGGCCCTGATCACACTGCCCACTCGCTACAAGGCGGATAATCCGACCGTTCATCCCCGCGGATATGCCAGCGATCTTCAACTTCAAGACTTAGCGGCAACGCATTTGCATCATCCGCTCACGATTCTCCTGGAGTACATCATGTCACGCCGAACCGACATGCAAGGATTCACGCTGGTCGAGCTAATGATCACCCTAGTTTTACTTGGGATATTGGTAGGCATCGCCGTCCCCAGCTTTAGCACTTTGATCAGCAACAATCGGGTGCAAAGCAAAGCAGAGGAGCTACTGCTTTTCCTGCAACACGCACGCGGACAAGCTGTACTTAACCGGCACACATACGAAGTGCAACTTAAGAGCGATGCGCCGTGGGAAATCAACAAAGCGGGGAGCGACGACAGTGAGCGAATCTTGGAGCATAACCCCGACCACGCGGATATCCGCAGTTCAGCGCTGAGCGATGACAAGCTTGTCTACCGAGCCAACGGCACCGCTACAACAGCCAAGTTCACCGTATGCCGAGAATCAGACCCTTCCACCGGCTATTTGCTCGAAGTGCAAGCTAGTGGCGGCGTCGTTCTCTATCCGCGAGGCAGGAAAGACGGGGCTGCTTTAGACAGCTGCACACCATGAGAAAAAATCCAATGAAGAACATGAAAGGCTTCAGCCTGATTGAGGTGCTGGTGGCCCTACTGTTAACCACCATCGGTGTACTCGGAATGGTGGCACTGCAGGGACGCAGCATTCAATACACCCAGGACTCAGTACAGCGCAACACAGCCATCGTCCTGACCGGCGACTTGATTGAAATCGTTAGAGCGCACCCGAAGGAGCTTTTCAAAGTCTCCCCCCCTCAATTCCCCATGAACAGCGGGTTAAAAGACACCTCGATGTTCTACAAAAACGCTGGGGATGACTTCGCAAACCGCGAAACTTGTGTGGCAAGTCCGACCCGAATTGCACAAACAGCAAAAGAACTGCGCGACTGCTGGGCGGACAAGGTTGGAGCGTTGTTGCCAGGCGGCACTGAGCTGTTCGACAGCGACGCGTACATCTGCCGCAGCTCTAAACCAAATGTTTGCGACGACAAGGGTTCAATGCTTGAAATTCGCTTGGCCTGGCAAGTTCGCGATGGCTCGTGCCTCGACTCGGAAAATTCCGACGTTTGCAGTTATACAGTTCGGGTAGAACCATGAACCACACTAAATATCAATTTGGCTTATCCATGGTAGAGCTGCTTATAGCATTAGCGATCAGCAGTTTTCTTATCCTTGGCATTACGCAGGTCTATATCGATAACAAGCGTAACTATGTTTTCCAACAGAATCAGGCCGGGAACGTAGAAAATAGTCGTTTCGCCGCTTTGGTCATCAATGACTACCTAAGCAAAGCCGGTTATCGCCGCACACCATCAGCATTGCTGGACACCGTTTTCCCCAGCCGCCCGGCTACCGGTGGATGCCTCGCCTTCAATGCAGGGCATGCCGCCACCGGACTGGACCCCAGTGACGGGGTCGGATTTTGCATCCGCTACCAGCCCCAGACAAGCAGCGAGTTGGACTGTCAAGGCTCTGCAAGTGCCGTTGAATACGATGAGGCCTTCCCCTCGTCCCCGCCCAGCGCCGACGACCTGACCGTCCTAGCGTTCAAATACGAACCTAGTAGCGATGACCAGCTGCAGGACGGCCGGCTCCTGTGCAAAAGCCTCAATGCAACAAGCCCAAAGTACGGCGAGGTGCTACGTGGCATAGCAGACCTGCGTCTGGACTTCGGCGTCGGCAAAGCGGACATGCTTGAAAAGGAAGTCACCACCTTCGTGCAGCAAGCGGATTGGACGCCTGCCACTGGCGCAATCCGCAGTGTGCGCTATGCCCTGCTGCTGTCCAGCCGTGCGGGGCAACGCGATAGCGATGACTCCAAGGTTTTAACCGACTGGTTGGCAGAAGCCTCAGCAGATGCAAAAACCCGACTGGCGGAAGCAGATAACAAGCGCATCTACCAGGTGGCTGGAGCCACACAAACGATCAGGAATATCATGCCATGACGTCCATTTCCCGCAACTCACAGCGCGGCGCAGTGCTTCTAGTGTCCCTAGTCATGCTTCTGGTGATAACTGTACTGGCAGTCAGCAGCATGCGCGGCGTGACGCTCGAATCGCGGATTACTGCCAACCGCGCGAACGATCTGAAATCACAGAATATTGCAGACGCAGCCTTGCGCGAGGCCGAATTCCGTTTTTACGGACCCGGCAATTTAGCCGACAAGCTTGAAGCGAAAGCAGAGAACTGCTTAGCGGCGAACACCCTGAAGACAAACGGAATAAATAGCCCCTGCCTGCTTGAGGTCCAGACAGATCGGCTGCTGACATTCGTGGACCAGCCACAGCTGGCCAGCGCGGATGATCTTCTGACCGCCTCGAGCATGTGGATGCCATATCGCGGTACAGATGCCGCCGCCGCAACTGAGGCCAACGCTCACTACAACAGCATTCTTGCAGATGTAGCCGGCAATGCTGCCGTTAATGCTGAGTACGGCGGACGCGGCGAGGGTAGCGGAACCTACTTCTACCTCAACAATGGCAAGACTGGCGACGACCTATATTTGCAGTCGACGCACGCCAACATCTATCTCGGCCTTAACAATTGAGAGCTGACATCATGTCCCGTTTTCGACCTCATGCTGGTATTAAAGCGCTCTCGTTCGCTCTTTTCGGCGTCGCTCTGCTTAGCGCATCCAGCAGCTTTGCAGCTGTATCACAGAGCCCCTTGAGCCTTACCGTTGGCGTCCCGCCGAATATGGCGCTCACGCTTGACGACTCAGGCAGTATGCGCTGGGCCTTCGCTCCCGATAAAATCAACGGATTGCATGCCTCCCGACGGGCGAAATCGAGCGACTTCAATCCGCTTTATTTCAACCCAAATATCAGCTATGACGCACCAATTGTGTTCGACACGAGCGGTACAGAACAGCAGCTTTCAACCAGTTATAGCGCTGCTTTACTGAACGGTTACAAAAGCACATACGGCGCCATCGACCTGCGCAGTGATTACAAAGTCACCTGGACCTATGATCTGCTTAGCACCCAGGCCACGTCGTATGGCTACAGCAACACCAGCAATCGTCTTGGCGCGAACCCATCCGCTGATTTCCCATCTTGCTATGTAACCTCCCTAAGCGTCGGGCAAAGCCAGACATGTACGAGTACAGGCCGTACTGTAACCATAACCCGCACAGCCAACACTGGAAGCTGGCGAAACCCCACCATAAACTGCACAGCGACTACCAACGGCTGGGCGAACGGAACCTGTTCGTATGACAGTAATAACGGACGGTATACCGGCACTTGGTTAACGGCTGGAGTGCCAGCTTATTACTATACCTATGACGCTACACTGGCCAGCAACTGCACCAAGGCCAACGACGACTGCTACCGACTGAATTTCGTCAGCGAGGCTCAGCAGCAAAACTTCGCCAATTGGTACTCTTTCTACCGCAACCGCGCCCTGGCTACCATTTCTGCTGCGGCGCTGGCGTTCTATGACCTCTCGCCCTCGGTTCGTCTGACTTGGCAAGGGTTGGGCAATTGCAAAAGTTTCACAGGCATAGATACGGCGAATTGCTACAACAACTCGCTGAAGGATTACTCGCCTACACATAAGGGGCAACTATACGCGTGGCTGCAGAACATTAAATTCAACCAGAGCACACCCTTGCCAGCGGCGCTAAAACGTGCAGGTGAGTTCTTTACTACCGCCACGCCGTGGCAGAAAAACCCCAACGGCACCGATAACACCGCGCAGAATACGTATGCCTGCCGCGCCAGCTACCACATCATGATGACTGATGGCATGTGGAACGCCACCACCGACATGCCCAGCAATTTCCGGCACGATGCGGCTAGCTTCACGCTGCCGGATGGCCGAGCTTATAGTGAACGTAAGCCCTATTTCGACAGCACGAGTGAAACGCTGGCCGACCTCGCCATGCACTACTGGGCTACCGACCTAAACCCAAATCTGGATAACGACTTACCGGCGTACATACCCTTCAAAAGCGGCGATACGACTGCGGACTACTGGGACCCGCGCAACGACCCGGCGACCTGGCAGCATATGACGAACTTCGTCATGGGCCTGGGCCTGACGGAGTCACTTAACAATGCCAACGTGCCATGGGCGGGCAGCACCTTTGCTGGTACTGGCTATAGCAATCTGCTGTCCGGTGCCGCCAGTTGGCCGCCAGCTGCCAGTAGCGGCGCTAACAACGCCAACAATGTCTACGACCTTTGGCACGCTGCCATCAACTCACGCGGCGAGTTCTTTAGTGTCGACAGCCCCGAAGCCATGGTCCAGGCCTTTGACGACATCCTATCGCGCATTGCCGATCGGAAATCCACAGCCGCCCGACCCGCTATCAACTCCGGCCAGGTCAGTACTGATGAAAACAACAACGGCACCGTCAAGACCGTCTCGTACCAGACCTCCTATGCCAGCGACGAGAATTGGTCTGGCGACGTCAAGCGCTTCGAAAAAACCTGGAACGCCCAAAGCAAAGCCTTTGAGACTTCCGAGATTTGGAGTGCCAAGAACCAAGTGCCCGGCTCGCAAAACAGAACCATAAAGATTGCCGGCGACACGAACACCGGCCTTGTTGACTTCACCTGGGATAACGCCGGCTCCGCCAGTACAGCTGGCACTCTAGCCAATCTGCTCAGCCGCGATCCGGAAAATAGTAATCTGCCGGACGCCAAAGGGGAGCAACGCTTGCAGTATCTTCGTGGCAACCGCAGCGGTGAGAACTCAACGTTCCGCCAACGCAGCGGCGTCCTGGGTGACTTCTATTCATCTAGCCCTGCGGTGGTATCCGGGCCCCGCTACCTTGTCGGCTTCAGTAATCGACTGGAAGGCAACACCGCCTATTCGACGTTTGCAACTGATATCGCAGGACGGACGCCCCGCGTTTATGTGGGTGGTAATGACGGTATGCTCCACGGCTTCAACGCGCTTACAGGCGTCGAGGAATTCGCCTTCGTTCCAAGCGCTGTTTTCCCAAAGCTCAACAAGCTGACCGGCACCAATTACAGCCATGAGTTTTATGTCGATGGCAGCCCGGTCGTAGCGGACGTATACGACGCTACAGAACAAGAATGGCGCACCATCTTGGTTGGCACTCTGAAAGCCGGTGGTAAATCAATATTTGCGTTGGACATTACGACCCCTGGAAGTGAGAAACTCCTTTGGGAGTTTGACGACACCAGCTTGCCGAACGATGCCGCAGCGAAGATGGGCTACAGCTTCTCGCAACCGACCATCGCACGCCTGCATACTGGCACTTGGGGCGTGGTATTCGGCAACGGCTACGAAAGCGCTAATAACACCAACGGCAAGGCAGCACTGTTCGTCGTCGATGCAATGGCAGGGACGCTCCTCACCAGCCTGGAAGTTCAAGGCGTAGATGGAATTGCGAACGGCCTGTCAACGCCGAAACTTGCCGACTATAACGCCGACGGCGTGGCCGACTATGCCTATGCGGGAGACCTTCAGGGCAATCTCTGGCGTTTCGACCTGCTGCGTAACGGTCGTAGCGATACGGTACCCTTTACCACCGAAGATGATAGCGAAAGCGCGATCAATGACTTCGAGGTGGCCTTTGGCGGTAGACCATTGTTTAGCGCCGTAGCAAACACTGGGAGCGAAGGTCGTCAGCCCATTACATCTGCACCAAGTCTTGTGCTTCACCCCACTGGGTTTGGCTATTTGGTGGTATTCGGTACCGGCAAGTTCTTCGAAACAGGTGATAAGGCAGGTGATAAGAGTTTCGCCCAAACGGTCTACGGCATCTGGGATAAACAGACGCTGGGCGAAGAAGCAAGTAATCCGAATATCACTCGCAGCAGTTTGCAGGAGCAGACGATTACAACCCAAACCACTGTCGAGGCCAACGGCACCACGCGCCAGGGTCTGGTACTGAGCAATAGCAACATCGACTGGCAAGGGAGCGAGACCCAAGCAGCGCAGAACGGTTGGTTTCTTAACTTGCGCCAGAGCCTGGGGGAGATGGTCGTGGAGAACATGTCGCAGTTGGGCCGCACGATCTTCTTCCAATCGCTGGTACCGAATGAAGACCCTTGTAGTGACGGCGCAAACAATTGGACCTACGCAATCAATCCGTTCACCGGAGGCAGAACCGCTCATAACGCCTTTGACTACATACCGACCACAGACATCGGCACGACTAACGTCTCTGCTATCCGGCAGGATGGCGAAGGTGGCGGCACACTTTCCCAGGACTCCGACGGAACCTACCAATACTGTACCGGACAGGAGTGCGTTAATGTCTACCCCGACCCTGCAAGCCTAGGCCGTCAGAGCTGGCGTCGAATTGAAGAGCATTGATAAATGGAGCGATACATGCAGCGGGCTCAGCACGGCTTCACCCTGGTTGAACTCATGATCGTAGTTGCAATCATCGGCATTTTGGCGGCGATTGCATACCCGAGCTACGACGAATACGTGAAACGGGGCAACCGCGCCGAAGGCCAGGCCCTTTTGAGCGATGCCTCCGCACGACAGGAGCGCTATTTCGGGCAGAACAACAGCTACGTGACTGCCGACTCCGACATCGCCAAGCTGGGTCTGAAGACTGGCAACATGTCTGAAACGGGGAAATACGCCCTTTCCGTAGCGACTGAAGACGGGGATGGAGGCTACACCCTTACAGCAGAACAAAAGTTCGGCGACACAAAGTGCGGCAATCTCACTTTGAATGCGCTCGGAATCAAAGGGAATAGCGGCAGCAAAACGGCCAATGAATGCTGGCGGTAAAGTGGCCTGTAGCTATGGTTGCTAAATGATGAAAAGGGCCATACCGGCCCTTCATCTACCCTGTCGAGCCCTATACTGCCTTCAACCGCAACTCCTTCGGCATCGAGAACGTCACGTTCTCCGGTCGGCCATCAAGCTCTTCCAGGCCGACCGCCCCCCACTCCCGGAGCTGCTCGATCACGCTGCGCACCAGCACTTCGGGCGCTGAAGCGCCAGCGGTGATGCCGATTCGATCAGTACCTTCAAACCACTCACGCTTGAGGTCTTCGGCGCCGTCAATCAGGTATGCCGGGGTGCCCATGCGTTCGGCCAGCTCACGCAAACGGTTGGAGTTGGAGCTGTTAGGACTGCCCACGACGAGCATCACATCACACTCCTCTGCCAGCTGTTTGACCGCGTCCTGGCGGTTCTGGGTGGCGTAGCAGATATCGTCCTTGCGCGGCCCTCCAATGCTGGGAAAGCGAGTGCGTAGTGCATCTATTACGCGGCTGGTGTCATCCATGGACAATGTCGTCTGGGTCACGAATGCCAGCGCTTCGGGGTTGCGAACCTCGAGTTTGGCCACATCCTCCTCGTCTTCGACGAGATAGATCGAGCCGCCGTTGGAGGTGTCGTACTGGCCCATGGTGCCTTCAACCTCCGGGTGCCCCTCATGACCGATCAGGATGCACTCTCGGCCCTCACGGCTGTACTTCGTGACTTCCAGATGCACCTTGGTGACCAGCGGGCAGGTAGCGTCGAAGACTTTGAGACCACGCTTGTCAGCCTCAGTGCGAACGGCCTGGGAGACGCCATGGGCGCTGAAGATGACGATGAACCCATCCGGCACCTGATCAAGCTCGTCGACGAATATAGCGCCCCGTGCTCGCAGATCCTCGACCACGAATTTGTTGTGCACCACTTCGTGACGCACATAGATCGGTGGACCGAACACCTCCAAGGCGCGGTTAACGATCTCGATGGCGCGGTCAACACCGGCACAAAAGCCACGCGGATTGGCGAGTTTGATTTGCATAGTGGATCTCGACGCTCGGGGCGGGTGAATTTTTGGAGTCTAGTGACTGGCTGACGTTGAGGCGCAGTAGGTCAGCAACGAGGACAGCTTCTCAAACAGCAGGACCGCCAGCAAGCAAGCTTCGGATGAAGCCGCCCGGCTGGCTGCCAATCACGCAGGCTTGACGTCGAATATTTCCACGTCGAATCGCAAGGCCTTGCCTGCCAACGGATGGTTGAAGTCCACGGTAACCTGACGATCATCAAACGACTTGACCACCCCAGGCAGCTCCGTCTTGGCGGCGTCGTTAAAGATGACCAACAACCCCTCGGACAGCTCCATGCCCTCGAACTGACTGAGCGGCATGACCTGGATATTCTGCGGATTGTGTTGACCGAAACCCTGCTCGGGCGCGATATCAAAGGTGCGCTTGTCGCCGGCCTTGAGACCGTAAAGCTGCTGCTCGAACCCCGGCAGCAGATTGCCGTCGCCGACCTTGAAGGTGGCGGGTTGCTTGTCGAAGGTACTGTCGACCTGCTCGCCGTTTTCCAGGCTCAGGGAGAAATGCAGGGTGACCTGCATGTCGGGCCCGATACGCTGCTCACTCATTTACCGTTTCTCCCGATTTACTGCTACGGAACATATCCAGCGCCAGCATGACCGCGCCGATGGTGATAGCGCTGTCAGCGATATTGAATGCTGGGAAATACCACCGGTTCTGCCAGTGCACCAGAATGAAATCGACTACATGGCCCAGGACTACGCGATCGTAGAGATTACCCAGCGCGCCGCCCAGCACCAATGCCAGGGCAACCGCAAGCCAGCTCTCGCTGGGTTTCAGGCGCTTCATCCAGACAACCAGGACAACGCTGACGCCCATGGCGATCAAGGCGAACAGCCAGCGCTGCCAGCCAGAATGGTCCGCCAGAAAACTGAAAGCTGCACCTGTATTGTAGGCAAGCGTCCAAGCGAAATAGCCTGGAATCACCTCTGATTTCTGGTACAGGCTGAAAGTAGCCTCGAAGTAGTGCTTGGTCGCCTGGTCCAGCGCAATAACCAGCACGCTGAGCCATAGCCACGAGAGTTTGCCGAAACGGGCGCTCATGCGGCTGCCCTCAGAGAATAGCGGGCGGCTACTGCTCTTCCGTAACGTGCGCCGTCACGCATAGTGGCGGACCTCACCAGTGCCTTCGATGTTCTCAACGCAGCGACCGCAGATCTCGGGATGTTCCGAATCGGTGCCGACATCCGGCAGGTGATGCCAGCAACGACCGCATTTGGTGTGCGCCGTCTTGCTGATCTGCAACTTGAGGCCAGGTAGTTCGCTCTGCACGGCTTCGGCTGGCGCGGCGGCGAGAGGCGCTACTGTCGCGGCCGAAGTAATCAACACGAAGCGCAGCTCCCTGTCCAGCTTTGCCAGATCGGCCACCAGCGCATCTTCTGCGTACAACGTCACTTCCGCCTGCAGATTGCCGCCGATGGTCTTGGCAGCGCGCTGGGTTTCCAGCTCCTTGTTCACCGCCGCCTTGACTGCCATGACCTTATCCCAGAACTCGCGTCCCAGCTCGACATCGGCAGGCAGTTCAGCAAGCCCCGAGTACCAGGTATTGAGCATCACCGATTCGTTACGCTCACCCGGCAGGTACTGCCAGATTTCATCGGCAGTGAACGACAGGATCGGCGCAATCCAACGCACCAGAGCCTCGGCAATGTGGTAAAGCGCAGTTTGGCAGGAGCGGCGTGGCACGCTGTCAGCGCCGGTGGTGTACTGGCGATCCTTGATGATGTCGAGGTAGAAACCGCCCAGCTCCTGAACACAGAAGTTGTGCACTTTCTGATAGACGTTCCAGAACTTGTAGGTGCCGTAGGCTTCTTCGATTTCCCGCTGCAAAAGCAGCGCACGGTCGATAGCCCAGCGGTCAAGTGCAATCAGCTGATCAACTGGAACCTGATGTTGTGCCGGGTCGAAACCGTCGAGGTTGGACAGTAGGAAGCGCGCCGTATTGCGGATACGCCGATATGAATCGGCGCTGCGCTGAAGGATGACCTTGGATACCGCCATCTCGCCGGAATAGTCGGTGGAGGCCACCCATAGGCGAAGGATGTCTGCACCCAGGGTGTCGGTCACTTCTTGAGGCGCGACCACGTTACCGAGCGACTTGGACATCTTGCGGCCGTTCTCATCGACAACAAAGCCGTGAGTCAGCAGCCCTTTGTACGGTGCATGCCCATCGATCGCCGAACCGGTCAGCAGCGATGAGTGGAACCAGCCGCGGTGCTGGTCCGAGCCTTCCAGATACAGGTCGGCGCGTGGGCCATTGTCGTGTCCCATCGGATGCGACCCGCGCATCACATGCCAATGCGTGGTACCGGAGTCGAACCAGACGTCCAACGTGTCGCTGATCTTCTCGTACTGCGCCGCCTCATCACCCAGCAGCTCGGCTGCATCCAGCTTCGACCAGGCCTCGATACCGCCCTGCTCGACGCGTTGCGCGACGGCTTCCATCAGCTCGACGGTGCGCGGATGCAACTCACCGCTTTCCTTGTGCAGGAAGAACGGGATCGGCACGCCCCAGGTACGCTGACGGGAGATACACCAGTCCGGACGCCCGGCGATCATGCCGTGCAACCTCGCCTGACCCCAGGCAGGAACGAATTCGGTCTGCTCGATGGCGTCCAGCGCGCGGCGACGCAGGGAACTGCCGTCATGAGCCACCTTGTCCATACCGACAAACCACTGCGCCGTGGCGCGGTAGATTAAGGGCGTCTTGTGCCGCCAGCAGTGCATGTAGCTGTGCTGGATCGACTCATGCTTGAGCAGCGCGCCGACTTCACGCAACTTCTCGACGATAGCCGGGTTGGCTTTCCAGATAAACTGACCGCCAAAGAATGGCAGGTCCGACACATAGACCCCGTGGCTCTGCACTGGACTGAGAATGTCGTCGTTCTCCATGCCGTAATGCTTGCAGGAGCGGAAGTCGTCTTCGCCGTATGCCGGCGCAGAGTGAACGATGCCGGTACCGGCGCCGGTTTCTACGTAGTCAGCCAGATACACGGGCGCGAAGCGCTCGTAGAAAGGATGGCGGAAGCGGATAAGCTCAAGCGCCTTACCTTCGCAGCGGGCAATGATTTCGCCCTGCAGGTCATAGCGCTGCAGGCAGGACTCGACCAGCTCCTCGGCCAGCACCAGCAGCTTGTCGCCGGTATCGACCAGGGCGTAGATGAAATCCGGATGGACGTTTAGCGCCTGGTTGGCAGGAATGGTCCAGGGCGTGGTGGTCCAGATGACGATGCTGGCCGGTTTGTCCAACGCAGAGACACCAAACGCAGCAGCCAGCTTGTCCGAGTCTTCGACCGCGAAAGCGACGTCGATCGCATCGGACTTCTTGTCCTGATATTCGACTTCGGCCTCGGCCAGCGCCGATCCGCAATCGAAGCACCAGTTCACAGGCTTGAGGCCTTTGAAGACGAACCCTCCCTCGACCATTTTTGCCAATGCGCGGATTTCACCGGCTTCGTTGGCGAAGTCCATGGTCCGGTAGGGATTGTCCCATTCGCCGAGCACGCCGAGGCGGATGAAATCAGCCTTTTGCCCTTCGATCTGCTCGGCTGCATAGGCGCGGCAGCGCTCGCGGGTCAGGTCCGCAGGCTGGTTCTTGCCATAGGTGATCTCGACCTTGTGCTCGATCGGCAGACCATGGCAGTCCCAACCCGGCACATAGGGCGCATCGAAGCCGGCCAGGGTCTTCGACCGAACGATGAAGTCCTTGATGAGCTTGTTTACCGCATGACCGATATGAATGCTGCCATTGGCATAAGGAGGACCATCGTGCAGGACGAACTTCGGGCGACCTTCTCCGATCTGCCGCAGCTTCCCGTAGAGGTCAATGCTGTTCCAGCGCTGCAGGGTCTCCGGCTCGCGCTGTGGCAGACCGGCCTTCATCGGAAATGCCGTGGATGGCAGATTGAGGGTCGCTTTGTAATCGGTCATTTCAGTCCTGACTCGTGGTAAAGGGTGAAGCCCGCCAGTATTCGCGAGCCGCGGCTATATCTGCTTCGATTGCCGTCTTGAGCGCCTCCAGCGAGGCAAAGCGCTGCTCGTCACGCAGCTTGCGGTGAAAGGTCACGCGCAACAGACGACCATAAAGGTCACCCTGGTAATTGAGCAAATGCACTTCAAGGTGCGGTTGGCCATCGCTTTCGACCGAGGGACGCATACCAATGTTGGCGACTGCCGGCTGCAATACGCCATCGACCTCAGTGCTCACCATGAACACCCCGCTAAGCGGCGTACTCTTACGCTTGAGCTGGATGTTCGCGGTCGGCGCGCCGAGCTGGCGTCCCAGCGCTTGTCCATGCATGACCCGGCCGGTAATGCTGAACGGTCGGCCGAGCAGCTTTTCCGCCATGACCAAGTTACCGTCCGCGAGCGATTGACGGAGCCGTGTACTGCTGACGCGCTCACCCTCCACCTCGATGGTGGTGGCTGCCTCTACGGAAAAACCTTCCGCGACACCGGCATTCAGCAGGAAGTCGAAATCGCCGGCCCGATCACAACCGAAACGGAAGTCGTCACCCACTTCGAGGTGCTGAACGCCGAGGCCATCGACCAACGTCGCGTGAACGAACTCTGCAGCGCTCAGCTCGCGCAAACGGCGATTGAACGCCAGGCACAGGACCAGATCGACGCCCTGCTCATCCAGCAATTGCAGTTTTTCGCGAAGCCGGGTCAGCCGAGCGGGCGCCTTGTCCGGCGAGAAGTATTCGCGTGGCTGCGGTTCGAAAATAACCACACAGCTTGGCAGCCCCAGATCAACAGCACGTTCACGCAGACGCGCCAGGATGGCTTGATGCCCCCGGTGAACCCCGTCGAAATTGCCGATGGTGGCGACGCAGCCCCGATGCCGGGGCCGCAGGTTATGAAGACCTCGAACCAGCTGCATACCGCACTTCTTGCTTGAAAAGTCGTCGATTATACGCATGAGCCAGCAGCAGCGGACAGGTTTGCAGCCCGGCGAAGATCGCAGATCAGTGCCGAAGATGTCGCGGCCGCAAACCGAGCAATACCAGGCCGACTGCAAAAGCACCCAACCCCGCCACTACCAACAACCCTAACTTCAGGGCACGTTGCTGCCAATCCCAGGCGAACCATTCGACCGACGGCACATTGAGCCACCAGACCATCATCACCATGGCCGCACAGCCACCGGCCAACCGCAAGAGAAGCAGCCCCCAACCCGGAGTGAAGAGAAACACGCCGGTTTTATACAAGCCCCAGAAGAGCAGCCCCGCATTGAGCATCGAAGACAACGAAGTCGCCAGGGCCAAGCCGACATGCTGGAGCGGCCAGATCAGCATCAGGTTCAGCGCCATATTGGCAATCATGCAGATAATTGCTACACGCACCGGCGTCTTCAAGTCCTGGCGTGCGAAGAAGCCCGGCGCCAGCACTTTGATCAGCATGAACGCCAACACACCCAACGAATAGGCCTCGAGTGCGTTGGCTGACTGCACGACAGCCACCTCAGTCATAGCGCCATAAAAGAACAGGCTGGCAATCAGCGGCTCCGCCAGGATCCCCAGCGCGAGCGCCGCAGGAATCCCAACCAGCAACACCATTCGCAGCCCCCAATTGAGCGTATCGGAAAATGCCTTGGGATCCTCTCCGGCATGCTGACGCGAAAGGCTCGGCAGAATTACGGTACCGATGGCAATGCCAAAGGCGCCGAGCGGCAACTCCGAAAGGCGGTCCGCGTAGTAGAGCCAGGAAACACTACCGGTCTGCAAAAACGAGGCAAGGACCGTATCGAGCAAGAGATTGATCTGGCTAACCGACACACCGAACAAGGCCGGGACCATGAGCAGCATGATTCGCCGCACACCTTCATCCCCGAACTTCACACGAGGCCGTGGCAACAACCCGAGCTTCGCCACATAGGGAAGCTGGAAGGCCAACTGGGCGAAGCCGGCAATGAACACCCCCCAGGCCAGCGCCATGATTGGCTGGTCGAAATAGGGAGTCAGGAAGACAGCCGAGCTGATCATGCAGACATTGAGCAGCACAGGCGTGAAACCCGGGACCGCGAAATGCCCATAGGTATTGAGCACTCCGGACGTGAACGCAGTCAGAGAGATCAACAGAAGGTAAGGAAAGGTGATGCGCAGCAGATCACTGGCCAACTGCATCTTTGCTGGATCGTCATGGAACCCGGGCGCGAACAGCATGACTACGTAAGGGGAAGCCAGCACTCCCAGTGCGGTGATACCGGTCAAGATCAGCCCGAGCATGCCCGCTGTGCGGTCGACCAACAGCTTGATCTCAGTGATCGTCCGCTTGGTTCGATATTCCGACAACACTGGCACGAAGGCCTGTGCAAACGCACCTTCGGCAAACAGACGACGCAAGAAATTGGGTATCTTGAAAGCGATGAAGAAGGCGTCGGCAGCCGCCCCAGACCCGAAGTAGCTGGCTACCACCATATCGCGTACCATGCCCAGCACTCGCGACAGCAACGTCATGACGCTGACTACCGCACTGGACCGCAGCAATCCACCTTTGCCGGATGTATCGGACATTTGTCTTCCTAGAGTTGCAGCAGGAGGGTTCCGGCCAAGCGCTGAGCACCCGTCTGGATGGCCAGTTACGACAGTTAAAGAGGTCGCGAGTTTAGCGGTAGCCCACCTGTCCGGCCAGTATCCCGACCGGTTCAATCGGGGTTGACAAGAGTCTGCCGCATCGGCATGATTCGCGGCCTTATTTGCTTTGTAATCCCACGTTTTCGAGGAGTTCGACGGTGGCCAACAGCCCTTCCGCCAAAAAACGCGCAATTCAGGCTGAGAAGCGTCGCAGCCACAACGCCAGCCTGCGCTCCATGGTTCGTACCTACATCAAGAATGTGGTCAAAGCCATTGGTGCAAAAGATCTGGAAAAAGCTCGTACTGCTTATACCGCAGCCGTGCCTGTAATCGACCGCATGGCCGACAAAGGCATCATCCACAAGAACAAAGCAGCTCGGCATAAAAGCCGCCTGAACGGCCACATCAAGGCCCTCGGCGAAGCTGCTGCAGCCTAAGCTGTACGCTCTTGTGAAAAAACCGGCCTTGAGCCGGTTTTTTTTATTTCTGCGATTCGAGACCAGGGCACGCTTTAAGCGAGCGTGACCAAAACTCCTATGGCTGCTGAACCCAATGAAGGATTGGGATCGCCGTGACTGCGTTCTGCGGACTGCCCTCTATGACACGGTCGCTGTACACCAGATAAACCAGCGTATTGCGCGCCTCATCGAAAAAACGAACAACCTGCATGGTCTTGAAAACCAGGGATGTCCGCTCCTTGAAGACCACTTCGCCGTCCTTGAGCTTCTCGCTCATACGGATTGGCCCAACCTGTCGACAAGCTATCGAGGCCTCGGCGCGATCCTCGGCCAGACCGAGCCCACCCTTTATACCGCCCGTCTTTGCACGCGACAGATAGCAGGTCACACCCTCGACCTTCGGATCATCGAACGCTTCGACTACGATCTTGTGGTTAGGCCCAAGCCACTTGAAGACAGTATCGACCTCGCCCACCTCGCGAGCCATCCCGACCATTGGCCACGCCAACAACATGACTAATACTTTTGCCAATCGCATCGAAGCACCTCAGACCAGGATCATGTTGTCGCGGTGAATCAGCTCCGGCTCGTCGACGTAGCCGAGCAGCTTCTCGATCTCATCCGACGGACGACCAAGGATTCGTTGCGTTTCGGCCACGCTGTAGTTGGCCAGGCCACGCGCCACCTCCTTACCATCCACGCCCACGCAAACCACCATCTCGCCACGCCGGAAACCGCCTTGCACCGCCTTGACTCCGACAGGCAGTAGACTGCGATTGCCCTGCTTCAGGGCTTGCACCGCACCATCATCGAGAACGACCGTGCCGCGCGTCTGCAAATGCCCGGCCAGCCACTGCTTTCGGGCCGCGTGACGATTTTGCTCAGGAGCCAACAGCGTCCCAAGTGCCTCGCCCGCCTTCAGCCGCGCCAGAACCTGCTCGATCCGACCGCCAATAATCACGGTATAGGCACCAGAGCGCGCCGCCAGACGCGCTGCACGCAGCTTCGTCTGCATCCCGCCCCGCCCGAGAGCACCACCAGTACCGCCCGCCACCGCGTCCAGCGCCGGATCGTCGGCACGCGCCTCGCTGATCAAGTTGGCGTCAGGGTTATTGCGCGGATCAGCATCGAACATACCATCGCGATCAGTGAGGATGACCAGCAGATCCGCCTCGACCAGGTTTGCAACCAGCGCAGCCAGCGTGTCGTTGTCACCGAAGCGAATCTCGTCGGTGACCACTGTGTCGTTTTCATTGATGACCGGCACCACACCCAGATCGATCAGCGTACGAAGCGTGCTACGCGCATTGAGATAGCGCTTGCGATCGGAGAGATCATCATGGGTCACCAGGATCTGCGCCGTTTGCTGATCACAGCGCGCGAAACTGCTTTCCCAGGCCCGGATGAGGCCCATCTGCCCGACAGCAGCTGCAGCTTGCAACTCATGAACAGCCTTCGGCCGCGCGCCCCAACCGAGACGGCTCATGCCGGCAGCAACCGCGCCAGACGACACCAGGACAAGCTCAACCCCGGCCTCGCGAAGCGCCACCATCTGATCAACCCAGACAGCCATCGCCGCCTGATCGAGACCTCGACCATCAGCGGTCAGCAATGCGCTACCGATCTTCACCACCCAGCGCCGCGCGCCGCTCACCTTGTCCCGCATCGATTCTGCCTTCCAATCGGTATCCGGCCAAACCTCTCAGCGGACGGCAAACGAGCCAGCCCGCATCACCTAAACGACTTTCGCAACGATGAGAGAACGCAGATCTAACGTACGTAGAAGATCTCCGCACCCCCCTCATCATCATCGTCGTCATCGAAATCGTCATCATCAGCATCATCGACCGCTTTGACGCCCGCACGGCGCAGGGCGCGTTGGTCATCCAGCTCCTGCAGACGGGCACGCGCTTCGTCTTCGATCTGCTGATCGAGCTCCGCAAGCGCCTCGGCGTACGCGGGCTCTTCGGCGATGCGCACCGTGCGCTCATCCAGATAACGCATGATCGCCTGACTCAACTCTTCGGTGCCCTCGCGCTCCAGCGCGGAGATGACGAATACGGGCCCGGTCCACTCGAGGCGCTCGACTACCTGACGAACCCGCGCGTCGCGATCCTCCTCGAGCAGCTGATCAGCCTTGTTCAGCACCAGCCAGCGGTCTCGTTGCGCCAGGGCGGGACTGAATTTCTCCAGCTCGCTCACGATCACTTCAGCGGCATCAGCCGGATCGCTCTCATCCAGCGGCGCCATGTCTACCAGATGTAGCAGCAGACGAGTACGGGCCAGATGCTTGAGGAAACGAATACCAAGCCCCGCACCTTCGGACGCCCCTTCGATCAGACCAGGGATATCCGCGATAACGAAACTCTTGTAGCGACCAACACTCACCACCCCAAGGTTTGGCACCAGAGTAGTAAAGGGATAGTCGGCAACCTTCGGCTTGGCCGCCGAGACGGAGCGAATAAAGGTGCTCTTGCCAGCATTCGGCAAGCCCAGGAGGCCAACATCGGCCAGCACCTTCAATTCGAGCTTGAGATCCCGCGCATCGCCCGGCTTGCCCGGCGTAGTTTGCCGAGGCGCACGGTTGGTACTGGATTTGAATCGGGTATTACCCAGGCCGTGCCAGCCACCCTGGGCAACCAGCAATCGCTGACCCGCCTTGGTCAGGTCGCCAATCACGTCCTGGGTAGCCGCATCGATCACAGTAGTGCCGACTGGCACCGGCAGGACCAGATCCTCGCCCTTGGCACCAGTACACTCGGTGCTACCACCTTTCTGGCCGTTGGGCGCATTGAAGCGACGGGTATAGCGATAGTCGACGAGGGTGTTGAGGTTCTCGTCAGCCTCCAGATAAACGGAGCCGCCGTCACCACCATCGCCACCATTGGGGCCGCCCTTCTCGATGAACTTCTCACGACGGAAGCTCATCATGCCGTTACCGCCGTCACCGGCCTTTACAAAAATCGATACTTCATCGACGAATTTCATGGGAACGCCTCCCGCCGCAAGGACGGGCTAGAAAACAGGAACATAAGGGTCTTGCAAAACCCGGCGGAATCTAGAGCAAAGCAGTGTTTTGCAAGAGCCCTATAGAGGATACAGAAACAAAAAAGCCCCGTCGCATGACAGGGCTTTTCCAGCAACGCCGCGGTTAGGCCGCGACGACGCTCACGTAGCGACGACCAAACTGGCCCTTCACTTCGAACTTGATCACGCCTTCGACTTTAGCGAACAGGGTGTGATCCTTACCCATGCCAACGCCGTAACCGGCGTGGAACTGGGTGCCGCGCTGACGCACGATGATGTTACCGGCCTTGATAGCCTGGCCGCCGTACATCTTTACGCCAAGACGTTTGGCTTCTGAGTCGCGACCGTTGCGGGTAGAACCGCCAGCTTTTTTGTGTGCCATGAGTTCAATACTCCTGTTGAGGGATTCAGGCCCGATTAGCCCTGAATGCCGGTGATTTTGACCTCAGTGAACCACTGACGGTGGCCCTGACGCTTCATGTGATGCTTACGACGGCGGAATTTGATGATAGTGACCTTGTCGTGACGACCTTGGGCGATCACTTCAGCAGTGACCTTGGCACCATCAACCACCGGAGCGCCGATCTTTACGTCGTCGCCGTTACCAACCAGCAGAACGCGGTCAAAAGTGACGGCTTCGCCAGTTGCAACTTCGAGTTTTTCAATCTTGAGGTATTCGCCTTCGGCGACCTTGTATTGCTTGCCGCCGGTAACGATAACTGCGTACATCTGTGTATCTCCGTTGATCCTGCTCACCCAGCGCTTAAGTGAAATAGTTGGAGGCTGGCATGGCTGCTTGGGGCCGGAAGGGACGCCCTTGCAATTGCGTAAGGCAGGGAAATGCCCAGGGGGAAAGTTCAGGGTCCGCGATTGTACGCATCCACCAAACCTGGCGCAATAGCCGTCGGGCCTTGCCTTGACAGTGCATGACCCGCCCCATAGCATGCCGCGCAATCTCCGAGGAGTACTCGTCCCCGATGCAACCCCAGGCCTTTTACCAAGTAGTGGCTGAAGATTTTGCCGCCGTTGACGGCATTATCCGCAACCAACTCACTTCCCGCGTACCGCTGGTGGAAAAGATCGGGGACTACATTACCTCGGCCGGCGGCAAGCGCCTACGGCCCCTGCTGGTGCTACTTAGCGGCAACGCCTTGGGGCTTAAAGGTGAACAGCTGCGCCTGCTGGCGGCGATCATCGAATTTCTTCACACCTCGACCCTGTTGCACGACGACGTTGTCGACATGTCCGGGATGCGCCGCGGGCGCTCTACGGCGAATGCGCTTTGGGGCAATGCACCTAGCGTACTGGTTGGCGACTTCCTTTATGCGCGATCTTTCGAAATGATGGTCGACCTCGGTTCGATGGACGTCATGCGCATCATCTCGCAGGCCACACGCGTCATTGCCGAAGGCGAAGTGCTTCAGCTGTCCAAAGTGCGCGACGCGAGCACCACCGAAGAGATCTACATGGAAGTCATCCGCGGCAAGACCGCAATGCTCTTCGAGGCTTCGACACATAGCGCGGCAACCCTGGCTGGCGCCAGCGCTGAGCAGTGCGAAGCGCTACGCACCTTCGGCGACCACCTCGGTATCGCCTTTCAGTTGGTGGACGACCTGCTCGATTATCAGGGCGATGCAGAAACCCTTGGCAAGAACGTTGGCGACGACCTTGCGGAAGGCAAGCCAACCCTGCCTCTAATCTACACCATGCGTGAAGGCAGCACGGAACAAGCTGCACTGGTTCGCAAGGCGATCCAGAAAGGTGGCATCGAAGATCTTGAAAGCATCCGTAGCGCAGTCGAAACATCCGGCGCACTCGAATATACCGCCCGCATGGCCCGCGACTATGCCGATCGCGCCATTGCCTGCCTCGAACTTATCCCAGCCAACACCTATCGCGACGCCCTGGTAGAACTCAGCCGTTTCGCTGTCGCCCGCACCCACTGATACCGCTGCTCAGGGGCGCGCCCCGCCACTCTGAGCCGCCGACACCCGCCCCAGCCACGACCTCGATGAGAGCCGCTGATCGCCGGCGTAAATCATTGCGCTTGCATGTTTGCGAATAACAATTATTCTCATTAAGCAAATCAACTGGAGGTGAACATGACTTATCTGATTGATGCCTGGCTGGACCGCCCGCAACCGTATCTGCGAATACTGGATCGCAATACTGGCGCGGTATGCATTTCACTGGAAGGAGACGCCTTGGACGAGCTGCGCGACCAAGGCGATCTGGACCTACAGGAGCTGAGCACCAGCGAACCCTGCGTGCTCAAGGAGCAGGTACGCAACCTGTTCCTATTCTCCTACGCTCGGGCATTGCGCCCCTAGCGATGTCGGGGTCAGAGAACGTCCAGCAACTCGACATCGAATACCAGTACGCTGTGGGGAGGGATACTGCCAACCCCCTGCGCGCCGTAGGCCAGCTCGCTTGGTACATAGAGACGCCATTTACTGCCGGCAGGCATGAGTTGCAGCGCTTCTGTCCAACCGGCAATAACGCCTCCAACCGGAAACTCGGCAGGCTGACCACGCTGGTAGGAGCTGTCGAAGACCGTACCGTCGATCAAGGTTCCGTGGTAGTGGGTGCGCACATGATCCTCTGCGCTAGGCTTGGCGCCCTCACCCGCCGTCAGCACTTCGTATTGAAGCCCTGATGGCAGAGTAGTAACGCCATCGCGTTCGGCGTTCTTGGCTAGAAACGCCTTGCCTTCGCCTGCAGCAGCTTCGGCCTTTCGCTGCGCCTCGGCTTGCATCTGCCCGCGGATGACCGCAAAGCTCGCATTCAGTTCTTCAGGACTGACCTGACTGGCGGTGCCCGAAAAGGCATCACGAATGCCTGCGATCACAGCGTCCAAACTGATCCCCGGCGGTGGGTTCTCGCGCAGCTGGTCACCCAGTTGACGGCCGATACCGTAGCTCACGCGTGTTTCGTCAGTCGAAAGGTTCAAGTCAGTCATGCTTCGGCTCCGCCAAAAAAAGGGCGCACAGCCTAGCACAGCGAGAAAAGGCTCTATGTAGCGGCGTGTATCAATGAATGATACGGGCGCAACCTGCAATCACGACCAGGCGGAGCGCATGCCGATAGGCACCCGCAATGGCTCGCGAACGCCAGCAGCCAGACCGCACATTTCATCATAGGCTGAGCTGTGAACCAGAAAGAACGGTATGAGTGGCAGCTCGTCGAGCAGATCGCGCGCGTGCTCCACTGAACGCAGATGAACGACTTTGCCCTGTTCATCACGCAGCACATGAGACTTGCCACGGACATGCACGCTTAGCAGGTAAAAGCCGCCCTCCAACGAGACCAGGTCCAGCGCCTCGACGTGACGTGATTGGGCGGCTTGCTGTAATGCCTGAAGGTTCATTGCGGCACCCCTGTACAAAATAATCCCTTTTGTACAACACATGCCCTGCAATCACAACCAATCGACAGTTTTGAGTTTCAGCACGCCACATTAATGCCACGCTGAAACCAATCAATGCTTGGTGAGCTTATCGAGATAGCCCATCGCAAAAGCTGAAACAACGAAGGTCATGTGGATGATCACGTACCACATCAGCTGCTCGCTTTCGAGCTGCTGAGCGTCCATGAACATGCGCAGCAGATGAATCGACGAAATCGCTACGATCGAGGCAGCGACCTTCATCTTCAGCGAGCCGGAATCCATCTTGCCCAGCCAATCGAGCTTTTCCTTGCCTTCTTCGACGTCCAGCTGCGAGACGAAATTCTCATAGCCTGACAGCATCACCATGACCAACAGTCCGCCAACCAAGGCCATGTCGATCAGTGAGAGCAGCTTGAGGATCAGATCGCCTTCGCTCAACGAGAGGACGGCGGGGAGGATGTGCCAGATTTCTTGAAAGAATTTGATGGCTAGCGCCAACAGTGCGAAGGCCAGGCCGAAATAGATAGGCGCCAGCAGCCATCGCGCGGCGTACATGGTGTTTTCGATCAAACGTTCCATCTGTTCTCACTTGAGGCTGATACCGGCAAGCGAGTATACGCAGCGTCGCCGAGTCTTCAAGAAGGCGCCATGACGGCATGTTTCGTCTGTGGATAAGCCGTAGCGCTCCGCGCCTGCCAAGAATGGACGCCAGTGCTAGCTAGTACTGGCGTTTCGCTCAGGACTTGGCGCCCCAGCCGCTCAGATAGCGCGCCTGGTTAGCGTTGACCTTGCGCAATTCGGCCTGCATGTGAAGTTGCCAGATCGACGGGGCGTCGGATTTGGCGTAACCCTGCCCGTAGAGATTGTCGGCAATCGCCTTCAGCACCGACTCGGCCTCGCGAGGGCCATGAAACGGCCCCTGAGCCTTGATTGCGGTCGGTTGCCCCGCATCGATACCGGCCGCACACAGCAAGGTCCACAACCCGTTGCCACCGGATAGGGGGCGAATGATGCATTCAATACGGGTCACCAGACCCAGGCACTGGCGATTCAAACAAAGCGTTTGAGACATGACGACGATCCTCGCGCTCGGCTGCGCCTTCATTCTTATGAATGGGTGGCATGCCCGTTAGCCACACGTTGTGGATAACTATGTGGATAGAGAGTGAAACCTCTCCTCCATTGCAGACCCGCCAAGCGCCGTATCGTTCCGTCCGGTTATTGTCAGGGATACGGATTATCCCTGCTCCGCTCCCTTCGCCTGGGCGGCAGCCAGTACTTCTTCCGGGGAGGCTGCATCGCTTCGATTGTCTTCCTCAAGCTCAATCTCGGCGATATCACGCAAGCGCTCGACCACGCGCGCATTGACGCTGCCCTTGGGGAACTGTCCGTCCTTGTCTGCCGCGCCCACCGGCTCTCCCACCAGCAGCGACAGCGCTTCATCTACATGACGCACCGCGTAGATGTGGAAGCGCTCCTGACGCACGGCTTCCAACACACGCTCGTCGAGCATCAGCGTCGTGACGTTGGCAAACGGGATGATCGCGCCCTGCTCGCCGGTCAACCCGCGCGCCTCGCACAGCCGGAAGAAGCCTTCGATCTTCTCGTTCACGCCCCCAACCGCCTGCACTTCGCCGAACTGATTGATCGAGCCGGTGATGGCGAAACACTGCTTGAGCGGCGTCCGCGAGATGGCCGAAATCAGCGCACAGCATTCACCCAGCGAAGCACTGTCTCCATCGACATAGCCATAGGACTGCTCCAGGGCGATGCTGGCGGAGATTTCCAGCGGGAATTCCTGGGCATAGCGGCTACCGAGAAAGCCCGTAAGGATCATCACACCCTTGGAGTGAATCGGCTGGCCGAGGTTGACCTCGCGCTCGATATCGACGATTCCCGAGCCGCCTGGGTAGACCGTCGCGGAGATGCGTGCCGGCATGCCGAACGCCGAATCACCCACTTCAAGGACAGTCAGGCCGTTGCACTTGCCGATGGCTGCCCCTTCACTGTCGATCAGGATCACACCAGCCAGAATGTCTTCGAGGATCCGCGCCGAGACACGCCCAGTGCGGGTGGCCTTGGCCTTCAGGGCCCGCTCGATGTGGCCGACATCGGTTACCTCATCCTTGGCGAGCTGGCGGATGAAATCGGCCTCGCTGACCAACTGAAACAGATCGCCGATGCGGGCCGAGAGGCGCCCCTGATGCTCGGCCAGCCTGGCGCTGTATGTGGCCAGACGCGCTACCGCCGCAGCGGTGAGCGGCGCCATGCCCTCCTCCGAGGTGCGCGTCTTCATCAACTGTGCAAACTGTTCGAGGCTGTCCTCGGCTAGCGGGATTTCCTCATCGAAATCCACCAGTACGCGGAACATCTCCTGGAAGTCCGGATCGAGGTCTTGCAGGGTGTAATACAGCTGGCGTGATCCGATGATCACCACCTTGACGTTAAGCGGGATGACTTCCGGGTTCAGCGTCACCGTGGCCAGTCGGCCCAGCTCGGCCAGCGGCGACTCCATCTTCAATCTGCGCGACTGCAGGGCACGCTTCAGCGCTTCCCAGACAAAGGGCTCGCTGAGCATCTTTTCCGCTTCGAGCATCAGGAAGCCGCCATTGGCACGGTGCAGCGCCCCCGGACGTAACTGACGGTAGCTGGTGTAAAGCGCGCCCTGATCGGTGCTGTACTCGATGCGACCAAAGAGGTTGTCGTAGGTCGGGTGCGGCTCAAAGACGACCGGCGCGCCCCCGTCGAGCGGATGACCGACCACCAGGCTTGGGCTGTACTGTTCTTCAAGAAGCTGGCGGGTCTGGGCATCGGGACGGTTTTCGTCGACCAGTTGCTCCACCACCGTTTTCAGCAGATTGACCTGTACGGCTTGCAGGTAGGCCTCGATGCCCGCGTTCTCGCCGTATTTCTCAGACAGCGGTGCCAGCAAGGGCTGCAACGCCTGACTGATGGTCTCGTCGTTGAGCTGTCGCAGCTGGTTGCTCGATTCGCGCTTCCATTGCGGCAGGCTGGCCAGCCCTTCATTAAGGTGGACTTCGAGCGCAGAAATGTCTTCGTGGTAACGCTCGCGCTCTTCTTCCGGCAACTGGGCGAACTCCGCCTCGTCCATCGACTTGCCGTCCTTCATTGGGGTGAAGGCGATATTGCTACTGTCTCGATAGAGAGCGATTTCTTTCTCTAACGCCAGCTTTTCAATGACATCCAGAGCCTTGTCGTACCGCTGATTGAAGGCGCGATCGATGGCGCTCTTCTTCTGCTGGAAGCTCGGATGCTCGAACACCGCTGGAAAGGTCGCCATCAGGTTGTCGATCAGTTGCCCGATATCGGCGATGAACTCGCCGGCGCCACCCTGGGGCAGCTCTACCACGCGCGGCTCGCGAGGCTCGTCGAAATTGTTAACGTAGAGCCAATCAGACGGCGTAGCGACTCGCTTGCCTTCGGCTTTGAGATAGCGGCGTACGAACGAGAATCGTCCGGTCCCCGGCTCGCCCATCACATAGACGTTGTAGCCAGGACGCGGCATTGCCACGCCGAACTGCAGCGCCTCTACGGCCCGCTCCTGTCCGAGCACGCCAAGAAAAGGCTCCAGTTCATCGGTGGTCTTGAAGGCGAACTGGCTGGGTTCGAAGGGACGGGTCAGCGCATCAGGCGCCAGGCGCAGGCCGGCAGCGACAGTTTCGGGCATTGGAAATCCTTGCAGGAGTGACCTTGTGGCCACGATTGATGCTGCCATTCTGGCGATGCGTCCGGCTGCCTGCAAGGTCCAGCGAGACGCCGTTCGATGGTTTGCCAACAGAGACAGGTCGGCATCTAGAGAACCCATACGCCCGCCTGGAGTTGCTGCCGTTGCTCGTTCAAGCGAACCCGTTTTGCCAGGCGCAGCGTTCAGGTGACGCCTCGTGGCGAACCCATCCCCGGCGCCAACAAGACCGCTCGACTCATAAGCCTGGCGCTAGGACTGAGATGAATGCAGCGCTACCGAGCGAGGCAGAGCCCTGCGACAGTTGAGCCAACGACGAACGCCGCCTCCTTGATTCACGTCAACTTGCCTCCGGGGCAAGTAGCGCCTCATAGAGCAGCCAACATAGAAAAAGAGGACTCCGTGATGCGCTGCCCTATCCCCGTCCTGCTCAGCGGACTGATGCTGATCTCGAACATGGCCCACGCCGACGAGTTGCGCGAACGCGCCAACGAGATTTTCAAACCGATCCCGAAAGAGGTAACGGAGCTTCGCGGAACCGCTGTAAGCCCCGACCAAGCGGCACTCGGACACAAACTCTGGTTTGACCCTCGGTTATCACGCAGCCATGTAATCAGCTGCAACACCTGCCACAACCTCAGCCTCGGCGGTGGCGACAATGTCACCACCTCGATTGGCCACGGCTGGCAGAAAGGGCCACGCAACTCCCCGACAGTCCTCAATGCCGTGTTCAATGCCGCACAGTTCTGGGACGGTCGTGCAGAGGACCTCCAGGCCCAAGCCAAAGGCCCGGTTCAAGCCGGGGTCGAAATGAACAACACGCCAGATCGCGTCGTCGCGACACTCAAGAGCATTCCGGAATATGCCCGCGATTTCAAAAAAGCGTTCCCGAACGACAAAGACCCGGTCAGCTTCGACAACATGGCTTATGCACTGGAGGCGTTCGAGGTCAGCCTGATTACGCCGAACGCACCCTTCGACCGGTACCTCAAGGGCGATGACAAGGCGCTCGACGCCAAGCAGAAAGAAGGCCTGGCCTTGTTCATGGATACCGGCTGCAGCGCCTGTCACAACGGCGTCAACGTAGGCGGCCAGGGTTACTTCCCGTTTGGCGTGATCAAAAAACCCGGTGCCGAAATTCTGCCCGCTGGCGACAAGGGCCGCTTCACCGTGACCAATACCGCAACCGACGAGTACGTATTCCGCGCCGCACCTTTGCGCAACGTAGCGCTGACCCCACCCTACTTTCACAGCGGTGAAGTCTGGGAGTTGGAGCAGGCCGTGGCGATCATGGGTGACAGCCAGCTAGGTCGCACACTCAAGGAAAGCGAGGTCAGCGCTATCGCTGCCTTCCTGCGCAGCCTGACAGGGGAACAACCTCGCGTCGCCTACCCCGTCCTGCCAGCCAGCTCGGCCGATACGCCGAAGCCCGAGTAGACGAACGACAGCTCCCGACGTCTAGGTCGGGAGCTGTGTCTTGAACCCCCGCCTCGAGTCATGGGCGATTCTGCGCCCGTAAAGCGTCGCGAATCTCGGTCAGCAGCTGCTCTTCCTTGCTTGGCGCTGGCGGGGCGGAAGGCGCCTCGGCTTCCTTGCGCTTGAGATGGTTGATCGCCCGAACCGCCAGGAAAATGGCAAAGGCCACGATGGTGAAGTCGAACACCGTCTGGATGAAGCGGCCATAGCTCAGGGTGACTGCCGGCGTATCGCCGACCGCCTGCTTGAGCACAATCGCCAGGTCCGAAAAGTCGACGCCACCAATCAACATACCCAGGGGCGGTGTCACCACGTCAGCGACGAAAGACGAGACGATCTTGGTAAACGCTGCGCCAATGATGATGCCGACCGCCATGTCGATCACGTTACCTCTGACGGCAAAGGCCTTGAATTCGCTGAGCATGCCCATCTCTATATTCCTCTTGATCTTCGAAGGGAGCGCGGCCGAAACGACCACCGTGCCGCTTCGACCACCGGCAGCATAGATTGGGTTCAACAAGCGAGCCAGAGCGCGCGCACGACGGACGGGAAAAGCATGGTGAGGTCGGCTTGATCGCCGTCAAAAAGAATTGCCAATGGCAGCGCTAAGGTACAAGCCTTCCTCATCCACCCGGAGCGGCACCATGCACGTTGAACATCATCCACTGGTCAAGGATTTCCCGGAGAAGCTCGAACAGCTCCATCAGCTGCGTCAGCAGGATCCGGAATTCGCCCGCAAGGCCCAAACCTACGAGGCTTTGGACAAGCAGATCTGCCGAGTCGAGGACGGTGTGGAGCTCCTCGATGACGAAGCGCTCAGTGCCCTGAAACTCGAGCGTGTATCCCTGAAAGACGACATCGCTCGTGACCTCAAACGCGCCAGCGGCAGCTGCTGCGGTCGTTGCTGCGGCTAAAGGCTTGCCCCACTCCGTCCCGCCCTGGTACGTCAGGCTAGCTGACGCGATGGGTGGCGGATTGCCCGTCTCGTCACCCATCTCCTGAGGCTTTCCGGCCGAAAGACTCACCGAGGTGCTTCCGCCCTTCTCTCAGCGCCCAGCCGTTTTCGTGACGAGCCAGCGAGGCGCTGATCACCCAGTCGACGTCAGAACAATCCACCGAACCTGAAGCCCGACCCGACCCAGACGAAGGCCACTGCGGTCAATGTGATCAGAACAATGTGCACGCCCAGCTGTGGCAAGCGCTGCGCATTGAGTTTCGGGATGATCGCCAGCCTTGCATGGATGCCCAGCGCTGCGGTGAAAACCAGCAGCACCAGCTTGGCCTGGACCAGATGGGCGATGGGTGAGCCGCCAAACCACTGGGAATGCGGCAGCCACTGCCCAGCCAGCCAGATTCCGGTGACGATCTGCAGCAGCAAGGCCGGGATGCCGACCCGCTCGTAGAGCGCTTCGAACGCCCGCACTGGCTGAACGTCACGGCCGCGCAGTGCACCAGGCAGCACGCTGAACAACAACACCAGATGGCCGCCGACCCAGACGCTGGCACCCAACAGGTGCAGAAACAACATGTAGCGCATGGGGTACTCCTGTTCTGTTTGTTTACAGTCTGGAGGGTCGCGTGGCGCTTGTGGCTGATGCCGATCAAGTCAGCCGCTATCATGCGACTCCATTCATCCGACTCGGAGTTCCCATGGCCAAGGCCAAGCGCATGTATGGCTGCACAGAATGCGGCTCGACCTTTCCGAAATGGGCCGGTCAGTGTGGTGACTGCGGCGCCTGGAACACCCTGGTCGAGACCATTATCGACGGCGCAGCGCCGCCGTCAGGGCGTGCCGGCTGGGCCGGAGACCAAGCCAACATCAAGACATTGGCGGAGGTCAGTGTCGAGGAAGTACCGCGCTTCTCCACCGCGTCCGGCGAGCTGGATCGAGTGCTCGGCGGCGGTCTGGTGGACGGCTCGGTGGTCCTTATCGGAGGCGATCCGGGAATCGGCAAGTCGACCATCCTGCTGCAGACCCTGTGTAACGTAGCCCGCCAGTTTCCTGCGCTCTATGTCACCGGCGAAGAATCACAGCAGCAGGTGGCCATGCGCGCCCGACGCCTGGATCTGCCGCAGGACCGCCTGAAGGTGATGACCGAAACCTGCATCGAGACCATCATCGCCACCGCTCGCCTGGAAAAGCCCAAGGTAATGGTGATCGACTCGATCCAGACCATCTTCACCGAACAATTACAGTCGGCGCCCGGTGGCGTCGCCCAGGTTCGCGAAAGCGCTGCGCTGCTGGTGCGCTTTGCCAAGCAGAGCGGTACGGCAATCTTCCTGGTCGGTCACGTGACCAAGGAAGGCGCGCTGGCGGGCCCTCGGGTCCTCGAGCACATGGTCGACACCGTGCTCTACTTCGAGGGCGAATCGGATGGCCGCCTGCGCCTGCTAAGGGCGGTGAAAAACCGCTTCGGCGCGATCAACGAGCTGGGCGTGTTCGGCATGACCGACAAGGGCCTCAAGGAAGTCACCAACCCGTCCGCGATCTTTCTGACCCGTGCCCAGGAGGCGGTACCCGGCAGTGTCGTGATGGCGACCTGGGAAGGCACGCGGCCGATGCTGGTTGAGGTCCAGGCGCTGGTCGACACCAGCCACATGGCCAATCCGCGGCGAGTCTCCCTTGGTCTCGATCAGAACCGTCTGGCCATGCTGCTGGCAGTTCTGCATCGCCACGGTGGCATTCCGACCTATGACCAGGACGTGTTCATCAACGTGGTTGGCGGCGTGAAAGTACTGGAGACGGCATCAGACCTGGCGCTGATGGCCGCGGTAATATCCAGCCTGCGCAATCGCCCGCTGGATACCGATCTTCTGGTGTTTGGCGAGGTTGGTCTTTCCGGAGAGATCCGCCCGGTGCCGAGCGGCCAGGAGCGGTTGAAGGAAGCCGCCAAACACGGCTTCAAGCGTGCCATCGTACCGAAGGCCAACGCGCCAAAGGAGGCCCCGACGGGCCTGCAAGTGATCGCCGTAACCCGGCTTGAACAGGCGCTGGACGCCCTGTTCGAGTAAATACCGCTTTACCGGGGTTCGCCAAGCGCTGCCAGCTCACGCTCAAGCAGCGCTTCGTCGCCGAGGTTGAGCTCGACCAGTCGCCGGAGGTGACTGATCGACTCGACATCGATATGCCGGCAGACCATGCCGACCAGCTCGCCTTCGCCATGAGTCATTTCGACTTCCATGCGCACCTCGGCGTCATCGGAAAGCCGGATAAGCGCTTCGAACGGCTGAGCGGGTTCGGCGTCCCATTCAGCTGGTCGGTGCACCAGCAGGCCCTTCAGCGAGAGATCGTGCAACTGGACCGGCCAGCAGCGCTGGCCTTGCATCAGCTCCGTTTCGGCGTCGAACTCAAAGCGCTGAAAGCGCCGACGGTTACTGTTTGACTCACTCATCGTATCTTCTCCACTGAAACTTCTTCCTTAACTATAGGCGACATCAACGTCTGACCATTCAGAACCAGCGCCGTACGCGCCGACGATAGATACGGTAATCATCGCCAAACAAACGCAGCAACAGATGCTCTTCATGAACGATCACGGTGCGCTGCATGCAAACGACCAACAAGGGCAGCAGCAGCCACGGCCAGACGCTGTTCAGCAGCAAGCCGATACCGCAGTAGATGAGGGTGTCTGCCAGGTAGATCGGGTTGCGCGAAAAACGGAACGGTCCGCTCTGCAACAGACTGCTCGGCTTGCCATAGGGGTTGATGGTGGTGCGATGGCGAAGCATTTCCACTGCCGACCAGAGCATCAGCGCGATGCCCACCGTTATCGACACCCAGCCGGCATAGACCGTCAATCCGTGTGCTGGCAGGTCGAGAGGCACCCACCTCGCGAGTCCCCACGCACTGCCGATGAATACGAGATAGACCAGGGGCGGAGGAGGAACCACTCTGGCAGAGGCGTGGTTCATGGCGCGTCCCGGTGTATTGGATGGGCCTATCCTACAGAAGCCGTCGCGTAACTCCGCCTGCTTTTAGCTGCATGGAGAGCGTAAACCGGACCTGACTAATGCTGTCCCGGCAGCCAGCCATGCACCATTGCGTGTTTCATCAGATCTGCCGGCCGGTCGATATCCAGTTTGCGTCGAATGCTCAGTCGATGGGTTTCCACCGTTCGCACGCTGATCTGGAGGGCACGTGCCATGGTCTTGTTGTTATGACCCTGCGCAAGCATCAGCAGTACCTCACGCTCACGCGGTGTGAGCTCGCGCTCCTCTGCGCCCCGACTGGCCAGCTTCTCGGCGATGCCATCGCTGTAGTAAGTACCGCCGGCGGCAATTGTCTCAATCGCAACGATGATTTCGCGCGACGGTGCGTCTTTCAGTACGTAGCCGCTTGCGCCAACCTTTACCGAGGTGTTCACGTACTCCTGATTGTCGTACATGCTTAATATCAGCACACGCTGTTCGGGAAACTGCTGTCGCAGCGATTGCGTCAGCTCGAGACCATTCACGTCTTTCAGACCGATATCCATCAACACGACATCTGCCGTGACACGACTGAGCAATTCAAGCGCTTCAGCGCCGCTGCCGGCTTCGCCGACTACGTCCAGTTCGGGCACGGCCATCAGCAAGGCGCGAACGCCGTCCCGAACCAGGGCATGATCGTCGATCAGTGCTACCTTGATGCAACGTTGCGGGTTCATCGAGCGAGCCTCTTATTGTCAACTTTGAATGTTCAACCGGTACGCGCCGGCAGGGTGACGTCCAACTCGGTACCACCCGCTTCGGATAGCAGCGTGAAACGCCCACCGAAGTGCTCCACCCGTTCGCGGATATTCCGCAAGCCGATGCCACCGCCCTTGATCTTGTCGAGATGGCGTGGATTGAAGCCGACCCCGTCGTCCCTCACTCGCAGGCGCACCGATTTGTCGTCGCCGTCCAGGCTAATGTGCACCGACTGCGCCGCGGCATGACGTTCGATATTGGTCAGCGCTTCCTGCAGCACGCGAAACAACGCGACAGCCACCGAATCATCAGGATCGCTGGCGCCAAGCGCGTTGCTGTATAGCATCTTCAGACCACTGCGCTGTTCGAACTCAGCCACAAGCTGGCCAATTGCCGCTGGCAGCCCCAAGGTATCCAGCAGCGATGGATGCAGGTCATGAGAAATACGCCGCACCTCACCAATCGCGCCGGCAAGCCGCTCGGTTCCGCGGTCCAGAGTAGCCTGCGCTTTGGGGTTGCCGCTGGCCAGCTCATGGCTGGCCAGCTCGAACTGGAACTTGATCGACACCAGCAGCTGGCTGATGCCGTCGTGCAACTCTCGCGATACGCGGGAACGCTCTTCTTCCTGCAGGCTGACGATGCGCTGAGTCAGCAATTGCAGCTTGCGGTCGGCCAGTCGCCGTTCGCTGACGTTAAGCGTCAGGCCGCTGGCGAACACCAGCAACACCGCCACGAGCGCGACACCCGCAATCGCCAGCATGGTGGTGTAGATGCCGCCGGCAACTTCTTCGCGGACCTGCAGGATCGCCTGATCCACGTCCTCCAGATAGATGCCGGTCCCCAGCATCCAACCCCAACGCTCCAGCATCACCACATAGGCCAGTTTCTCGGCGAACTGCCCAGTCGAGGGCTTCTGCCATGCGTAACGCTGAAAGCCGCTGCCTGTCGCGGCGCTCTGCATCAGTGCCTGGATCACCTTGAGGCCGTTAGGGTCGGTCATGTTCCATAGATCTTTGCCGACCAGCTCCCGCTGCCGGGGATGCATCAGGTTGCGCCCGCTGCGGTCGTAGACAAAGAAGTAGCCATCACTGCCGAAGCTGAATCGCCCCAGGGCCGCCAACACTTTCTGCTTGGTCTCTTCATCGTCCAAGCCGCTGTCGTAGAGCGGCGCGATGGTGCTCAAGGCCATTTCGACGTAGTTTTTCAACTCGGCCTGCTTGCTTGCCAGAATGCTGCGTTCGATCAGCTTCGCCTGCTGCTCCCCGAGCCGCTGATTCTGGAACAGCACCAAGGCGCAGACCACCGCCACAGCCAATAGCAGCGGCAGGATACTGAGCGCGGCGATCTTGTATTTGAGCTGCATCGAACCTCTCCGGGACCTGACGCGAAAACCATGAGTGAAACTTAACCCGGGCGGCCAGGCAGCACATTACCAGATAGCACTTTGCCTTGACGCAGCATGCAAGCAAAGCCACCGCTTAGAAACGAAAAAGCCCGGCAAATGCCGGGCTTTCGCTACTGCAGGAAGCGCTTTACTTACCGTAAACCGGGAACTCGGCGCAGACCGCTTCGACCTTGCCGCGTACGGCCTCGATGACAGACTCGTCGCCCATGTTGTCGAGGATGTCGCAGATCCAGCCGGCCAGGTCGCGGCACTCGCCTTCGCCGAAGCCACGGGTGGTCACTGCCGGCGTACCGATGCGCAGACCGGAGGTCACGAACGGTGAACGCGGATCGTTCGGCACGCTGTTCTTGTTTACGGTGATGTGCGCGTTGCCCAACGCCGCATCGGCATCCTTACCGGTGATGTCCTGCTTGATCAGGCTGAGCAGGAACAGGTGGTTCTGAGTGCCACCGGAAACAACATCGAAACCGCGCTGAATGAACACTTCGGCCATGGCCTGGGCATTCTTCACGACCTGCTGCTGATAGGCCTTGAATTCAGGCTGCAGCGCTTCCTTGAAGCAAACGGCCTTGGCCGCAATGACGTGTTCCAACGGGCCGCCCTGGGCGCCTGGGAATACGGCAGAGTTCAGCTTCTTCTCGATGTCGGCGTTGGCACGCGCCAGGATCAGGCCACCACGAGGGCCGCGCAGTGTCTTGTGAGTAGTGGTGGTGACCACGTCAGCGAACGGCACCGGGTTCGGGTAAACGCCTGCAGCGACCAGACCAGCTACGTGAGCCATGTCGACGAACAGGTAGGCGCCGACCTTGTCCGCGATTTCGCGGAAACGCGCGAAATCCAGCTTTTGCGAGTAGGCCGAGAAACCGGCAACAACCATCTTCGGCTTGTGCTCGAGGGCCAGACGCTCAACTTCGTCGTAGTCGATCAGTCCCTGGTCGTTGATGCCGTACTGCACGGCGTTGTACAGCTTGCCGGAGGACGAAACGCTGGCGCCGTGGGTCAGGTGACCACCGTGTGCCAGGCTCATGCCGAGAATGGTGTCACCCGCATTGAGCAGGGCCAGGTAGACCGCTGCGTTGGCCTGCGAGCCGGCATGCGGCTGGACGTTGGCATAGTCGGCGCCGAACAGTTCCTTGGCGCGGTCGATGGCCAGCTGCTCGACCACGTCGACGTGCTCGCAACCACCGTAGTAGCGCTTGCCTGGATAGCCCTCGGCATACTTGTTGGTAAGCACTGAACCCTGGGCTTCCATCACCGCCGGGCTGGTGTAGTTTTCCGAGGCGATCAGCTCGATGTGGTCTTCCTGACGTTTGGCTTCCTGCTCCATGGCAGCGAAAAGATCGGCGTCGAAACGGGCGAGAGTCAAATCACGGCTGAACATGGCAGTCCCCTGGAAATCAGCTGGCGGTATAAAAAGAGGCGCGGATTCTACCTCATCCGCCATGGCTCGGGTATGAGCCTTGATCATGCACAACATGAATCCCATCCCCTTCGCGTCGACCGCACGATATTCATACAGACGGGCTGCCGAGCCGACCATTGGCGAACGGCCCGGCCGACGCCTCGATAGTCATCAGATGCGCCAACATCCAACACGTGGCCCGGTTTGCCCTGTCAGGAGCAATCCGGTAGCTTTGCCAGTCCGGTTCGACCCGCCCGCGGCGGCGGGATTCGCCTCCTTTTTTCCTCGTCACGGGCATTCGTCTCCATGGCTCAATACGTCTACACAATGCATCGGCTCGGCAAAGTCGTCCCGCCGAAGCGTGAAATCCTCAAGAACATTTCCCTCTCCTTCTTTCCCGGCGCCAAGATCGGTGTGCTGGGTCTAAACGGTTCGGGCAAATCCACGCTGCTGAAGATCATGGCCGGGGTCGACAAGGAATTCGACGGCGAAGCGCGCGCCATGCCCGAGCTGAATGTCGGCTATCTGCCGCAGGAACCGGAGCTGGATCCGAGCAAAACCGTTCGGGAAGTCGTCGAGGAAGCCGTCAGCGGCATCAAGGACGCCCAGGCGCGCCTCGATGAAGTTTACGCGGCATACGCCGAGCCCGACGCCGACTTTGACAAGCTGGCCGCCGAGCAGGCCAAGCTAGAGGCGATCCTGCAGGCCAGCGATGGCCACAACCTCGAGCGCCAGTTGGAAGTCGCCGCCGACGCGCTGCGTCTGCCGCCGTGGGACGCGAAGGTCGAACACCTGTCCGGCGGCGAAAAGCGCCGTGTGGCGCTATGCCGTCTGCTGCTCTCGGCACCGGACATGCTGCTGCTCGACGAACCGACCAACCACCTGGACGCCGACTCCGTGGCCTGGCTGGAACACTTTCTCCACGACTTCACCGGCACCGTCGTCGCGATCACCCACGACCGTTACTTCCTCGACAACGTCGCCGGTTGGATTCTCGAACTCGACCGTGGCGCGGGTATCCCTTACGAGGGCAACTATTCCGGCTGGCTGGAAGCCAAATCCAACCGCCTGGCTCAGGAATCCAAGCAGCAGTCAGCCCATGAAAAGGCCATGAAGGAAGAGCTGGAGTGGGTGCGCAAGGGCGCCAAGGCTCGCCAGGCCAAGTCCAAGGCTCGTCTGCAACGCTTCGAAGAACTGCAATCGCAGGAATTCCAGAAGCGCAGCGAAACCAATGAAATCTACATCCCTGCCGGTCCGCGTCTGGGCGACAAGGTGATCGACTTCAACAACGTGACCAAGGGCTACGGCGACCGTGTGTTGATCGAGGATCTGTCGTTCAGCATGCCCAAGGGCGCCATCGTCGGTGTGATCGGCGGTAACGGCGCGGGCAAGTCGACGCTGTTCCGCATGATCATGGGCAAGGAACAGCCAGACTCGGGCAGCATCGAGATCGGCGATACCGTTCAGGTCGCCTGCGTCGACCAGAGCCGCGATGATCTGGACGGCAGCAAGACCGTCTGGGAAGCCGTTTCCGGCGGTTCCGACATGATCCGTATCGGCAACTATGAAGTTCCATCGCGCACCTATGTGGGGCGTTTCAACTTCAAAGGCGGCGATCAGCAGAAGTTCGTCAAGGATCTGTCCGGTGGTGAGCGTGGCCGTCTGCACCTGGCCCTGACGCTTAAAGAAGGCGCCAACGTACTACTGCTCGACGAACCGTCCAACGACCTTGACGTGGAAACCCTGCGTTCGCTGGAGGAAGCGCTGCTGGACTTCCCCGGCGCAGCGATCGTGATTTCTCACGACCGCTGGTTCCTTGACCGCGTCGCTACGCACATCCTGTCCTACGAAGATGACGGGCAGATCATCTTCTTCGAAGGCAACTACACCGAGTACGAAGCCGACCGCAAGAAACGCCTCGGCGATGCGGCCTCCCAACCGCACCGGGTGAAATACAAGAAGCTCGCCCAGTAGCAAACGAAACGGAGCCGAAAGGCTCCGTTTTTGTATGCATTCGATACTGGTGGCAATTGGCCGTATCCCGGATAATCGCCGCCTTTTCGAGTCCGACACGGAACGCGGGTCAGGCTCAGCAGCAGCTCGTACGGGAAGGTCGAAACACCATGGCGGCACTGGGTTTACGCGGCAAATCGCTGTTGGCGTTGTTGTTAACCTTCCTGCTTGCAATTGGCGTAGCCACACTGGTGGGCCGCGAAGCACTGCAAGGTGTGCAGAACCGATTTGGCGAAGCCTATGCACGCAACGTGGTGCAACTCAACCGCGAACGTTTGTTCGCACCAGTCACCCGTGAACTGGCGTTAGCGCAGCGCCTTGCCGAGTCACAGGTCACGCTTTCCTGGCTAAAGGACGAGAACGATCCAACCAAGCGCGCCTTGTTTTTCAAGGAAGCGGCCGGCTATCAGCGCGCCTTGAGTGATCACTTCTACTTTGCGGCGTCCGCCGCCAGCAATCGCTATTACGCCAACGGGCCCGAGCAGGAACCGAGCGAAGCGCCCCGCTACGAAATGCACCCCAACGCAACGGCGGACGAGTGGTTCTACAGCACGCTCAAGTCGAACGAGCCTTACCACCTGAACGTGGACCGCTCTGCCGTCACCCAGGACATCAAGATCTGGTTCAACATCGTTGTCCGGGACGAGAACACCCCCTTGGGCATAGTTGGCTCGGGCATCAGCCTGAACGCCTTCATCAAGGATTTCATCGAGGTCGACAAGACCGGTGTGGTGTCCATGGTGCTGGATGGCAACGGCACGATCCTGATCCATCCTGACCAGAGCCTGGTGACCCTGAACGCCGATACTGCTCAGGGCCGATCCAAGGCTGTCAGCTTGCCGGGTCTCGTGAGTGATAGCGAACAGGCCGCCGCGCTGCGCCAAGCGATGGCCTTCAGCCGCGAACATCCAGACAACACCGCGACACTACAAGTCGCCATCGATGACGAGCCGCACATGCTAGCCCTGACCTGGATTCCCGAAGTGGAATGGTTCATTGCCAGCACCGTCGACCTGCGAACAGCACAAATCATCGAAGTCAGGCCGCTGCTTCCTGCCATCGCGGCCGTGCTGATGCTGTTCGCCATGCTGATCGTCCTCGGCGCCTGGCTGGTCGACAAGCGTGTGTTGCGCCCTTTGCGACAACTGCGCACCAGTGCCCAGGCGATTGCCGCTGGCCACTACAACACGCCCCTCCCAGCGCACCGTGACGACGAGATTGGTGAACTCAGTGCTGCATTCGCCAGCATGGCGCAAAAGGTCCGCAGCCACACCAGTGAGCTGGAAAGCAGAGTTCAGGAGCGCACGCGCGAGCTGGAACAGGCCAACCACGAGATGGCCGCCGCGCACAAAAAGATCGACGATTCCATCGACTACGCCTCCCTGATTCAGCACGCCATTCTGCCCGAGCGACAACTGATCGCCGATCTCGACGAGCGGCACGCCGTGCTTTGGCATCCGCGCGACGTGGTTGGGGGCGACTTCTATGTCTATCGCGCCACCGCGCAAGGGTGTCTCCTCGGCGTGGTCGACTGCGCCGGTCACGGCGTACCTGGTGCGTTGATGACCATGCTCGCCCACGCAGCGATCGAACAGGCCATTGCCGACGCCGGCCTTGCCGATCCAGCCGGCATTCTTACCCGTACAGACCGCATCGTGCGCAGGATGCTGCGCGACGACGGCACGCAACATGCCCTGGCCACCAATATGGATGTGGGTCTGGCCTATGTTGATTTCAATCAGCGCCAGGTGACCTACGCCGGGGCTAAGATCGCGCTCTACTACAGCGACGGCGAAACCCTCCAGGAGCAGCCCGCCGGTCGACGAGCTATTGGCGATCGACGCATCGGTGAATACAAGAACACCGAAGTGACGCTAATGGCGGGGCGCACCTTCTACCTCGCCACCGACGGTTTCCTCGATCAGGCCGGCGGTGAGCTAGGCTACGGCTTTGGCAATAGTCGCTTCGCCGATATGATCTTGCGCCACGCCCGCCTGCCGCTGGCCGAGCAAGGCGCGGCGTTCAGAGCGACCCTGGCCGAATACCAGGGTGATTATCCCCAGCGTGATGACATCACGATGCTGTGTTTCCGTTTCGATTGAGCGCCACCCACCGGAGTCGAGTTGCCCCATGGAACCCCTTGACCTGTTCGCCATGCGCGAAAGCTACAACCGACAGCAGATCATGCTGTGTTTCAACGGTCCGATTTCGCGCAGCTTGATCGAGGAAATCGGCAACGCATTGCGCAACTACCTGGCTGCCGATCACGCCAACCCCTCGTCAGCGATGGACGTCTTTGCCGTCTACATCGAAATGACCCAAAACATTCGCCACTACGCCAAGGTCCGCAACTGGGCTGATCAGGAAGCCGGCGCGACGGTCGTGGTCGCCCGCAACGATGCCGATGGTCGTTACGTGGTATCCGCCGGCAACCTGATCGAAACCGCCGACGGTGAAGCCCTGCTCGCCTCCATCAACGAACTGGCGCTTCTGGACAAAACCCAACTCAAAGCGAAGTACAAGGAACAACTGCGCAAGCCACGCGAAGACAACACCGTCAGCGGCGCAGGTCTGGGCCTGATCGACATTGCCCGCAAATCCAGTGAGCCACTCAAAGTATCGCTGCAAACCGTAGCCAACGGCCGCTCTTTCATCAGCCTGAGCGCGGTCATCTGACTTACAAGAGCCAACTGCATATGAATGATCTATCCATCGCTGGCAGCCAGTCGTCGCCTGCCATTCAGTCCGACTGGGAGAACGGCGTGCTCGCCATGCAGGGCGACTCCTACCCGGAAAACTCCTACGAACTGTTTCACCAGGTCATTGCCTGGATCGAGCACTACCTGGCCGAGGCTGGCCGGCCGCTCCGTCTGGAGCTCCATCTGCTGTACCTCAATACCAGCAGCATCAAGGCGGTAATGGACATCTTCGACCTCCTCGAAGCAGCTCATCAGAACGGCCAGCCGGTAGCCGTCAACTGGCACTATGATCGTCGTAACGAACGCGTGGTGGAACTGGCCGAAGAATTCAAGGAAGACTGCACCTTTCCGTTCATGATCCTCAGCGACGACTAGAAGGTTTTTATGCGCGCGCAGACACTGCTGGAAAACCAGGTCGTGGAAACGCTATCCAACCCAGAAAACCAGGGCCATCCACTGCATGAAACGCTGAGCCAGCTGTGGGAGGCGCACCACAACCTGCTCAACCGTATCGAGCGGATCGCACGCGTCTCCGACGGCTATCAGAGTATCGTTCGGGACCGTGAAATGACTCTTTCGGCCCGCTTCGACAAGCAGCTGCGCCAACTGGAAAAGGTTGCGCGGATATCTGATCGCTATCAGGTAATGATGCGCGACCTGAACATCGCCCTGAAGGAAGCCTCCACTCACGACGCTCTGACCGGCATCGCCAACCGCCGCCTGCTCACCGAGCGGTTACGTGAAGAAGCCGAGCGAGCCAAGCGCTACTCGCGCCCGCTCTGCGTGGCCATGGTCGACATCGACCGCTTCAAGATCATCAACGACGATTACGGCCACGAAATCGGTGACAACGTCCTGATGGAAGTGGTGCGGGTGATGGAAGCGGAAATCCGTGAGCACGATCTATGTGGACGCTGGGGCGGCGAGGAGTTTCTGCTGCTGATGCCGGAAACGACAACCGACAGCGCGGTACGGGTGATGGAGCGCCTGCGTGAAGCCATCGCCAGATTGCAGATAAGGGTCCATGAGGATTCGATATCAGTGACGGTGAGCCTGGGCCTGGCGCAACTACGCGCCGATGAAAACTACTCCAGCGCGATCAACCGCGCCGACGTGGCGCTGCTGCGCGCCAAACGCAACGGCCGCGACCGCTACGAACTGGCTGAGTGATCCGAACTCGGTAAAGGCCGGCAGTGCATGCGCGTCCCACAGGATGCACTGCCGTTGAGCGGCTCAGGTCACTGATTGACCTGCCGGAGATAGGGCGCCGGGGCGGCACCAAGATTGTTCAGCATGCGCTCGCTGTACCAATCGACGAAGTTAACCACACCGAATTCGTAGGTTTTCGAATAGGGCCCGGGTTGGTAGGCCGTGGAGTTGATGCCTCGCTGGTTCTCTTCCGCAAGGCGACGGTCCTGGTCGTTAGTGGCATCCCATACCTGGCGAAGGCGTGCCACATCGTAGTCGACGCCCTCCACGGCATCCTTGTGCACCAGCCACTTGGTGGTCACCATGGTTTCCTGAGCACTAATCGGCCAGACCGTGAAGACGATGATGTGATCGCCCATGCAATGGTTCCATGAGTGCGGCAGGTGCAGGATGCGCATCGAGCCGAGGTCCGGGTCGGTGATGCGGCCCATGAGTTTCTTGCTGCCCGACTTGCCGTCCATCGTCATCGACACGGTTCCCTTGAGCAACGGCATGCGCACGATACGGTTACGCAAACCAAAGCTGGCATGTGCGTACGGAATGTTGTCCTTGTCCCAACGGCTGGTGCACTCGGCCACCTGATCCTTGAAGGCCTGAGTGGCGCGCGGGTCGGTAACGTCATCCCATTCCAAGAGCGTGTTCAGCAACTCAGGGTGCGAACCGTTGCAGTGGTAGCACTCCCGGTTGTTCTCCAGCACCAGCTTCCAGTTGGCCTTTTCCATCAAGGTGGTCTGCACCGCCACCTTGGTGTTTTCCATGTCGTAGGGTTCCATGTAGTGCGTCAGCGTGGCGAGGAAGTCATCGATAGCCGGCGGGTTTTCGGCAAGCGAGATGAAGATGTAGCCTCCGGCGGTCTTGCACTGCACCGGCTTGAGGCCGTACTGATTCAGATCGAAGTCAGCACCCATTTCAGTGCCGGCAAACAGCAGGCGACCATCCAGCTCGTAGGTCCACTGGTGATATGGGCATACCAGTTTGGCGACCTTGCCCTTGTCGCTCGTGCAGAGCCTGGAGCCCCGGTGACGGCATACGTTATGAAAAGCATGCACCACGCCTTCCGCACCTCGAACAACCAGAATCGGGTTATCACCAATCTGTAGCGTGAGGAAATTGCCCTTCGCCGGGATTTCGCAGGTCATGCCGGCGATCAACCATTCCTTGTGAAAGATTTCCTGCATGTCGATCTGAAACAATCGTTCATCGCTATAGAAGGGTTGAGGAAGCGAAAAGGTCGGCTCGCGCGTCTGCAGCATCTCAGCGGTTGCCTTACGCGCAGGTTCGAGCGGATCGCCCAGGCTCAGGTTGGAAGTGGCATCCATCGGTTGCTCCTCAAGCCGGCCGCGCCTTGCAGGCGTCTCTGGCTGGCGACAAAAGTGGCTGTTCGGTTACGACGCAAGGCGGCGAGCCGGATGACATCCCTGCCGTCAATAAGAAGGCAACTCCGGCGAGATCGCCTTCTCTGCTCGACTGGAATCGAGTGTGTCGCGGCCAAGGTGGCAAACCTTATCCATGGGCGACAGACACGCATCCGTTTCCGACGCGCCGAGGCGCGTATCAGCGGCCTGGTCGCGATAAGCATGCCGATGTCGCGGATAGGTAAGTGGGCCGGTAGGACGATGCGCACAATTCTGCGCCAGGAGGGCTGTGCGTAGTGCTATCGCAGCCCTGCAGAAGGGCCTAGACAAAGAGGCCGTAGTAGCCAGCGCGCAATCGAGGTGAGCATGTCCAGCAACTTCCTCAATCCAGTCAATACCCAGACATGGACCAACGGCCGCCACCTGGTGCGCTGCGTAAAGGTGATTCAGGAGACATGGGACGTTCGCACCTTCTGCTTCATGTCCGACCAGCCGATCATGTTCTTTTTCAAGCCAGGCCAGTTTGTCACGCTGGAGCTTGAGATCGATGGCCAGCAGGTAATGCGCTCTTACACCATTGCCAGCTCACCCTCGGTGCCCTACAGCTTCTCGCTGACCATCAAGCGGATCCCGGGCGGCACGGTATCCAACTGGCTACACGACAATCTTTCCGAGGGCGACCAGCTGCCGGTACATGGCCCGGTCGGCCTGTTCAACGCCATTGACTACCCTACCGACAGAGCCTTGTTTCTCTCCGGAGGGGTCGGGATCACGCCCGTCATGTCGATGGCACGCTGGTTCTTCGATACCAATGCCAATGTCGACATGGTGTTCGTCCACAGCGCACGCTCGCCAAAGGACGTGATCTTTCACCGCGAGCTCGAACACATGGCCTCGCGGGTAAACAACTTCAGCCTGCATATCATCTGTGAGCGGCATGGCATGGGCGAAGCCTGGGCTGGCTACCGCGGCTACCTCGACCAGCGCATGCTGGAGCTGATCGCGCCGGATTTCCTCGAGCGGGAAATCTTCTGCTGCGGGCCAACCCCTTACATGAACGCGGTGAAGCGGCTGCTTACCGTCAACGGCTTCGACATGCAGCGTTACCACGAGGAATCCTTTGGTGCGACGCCAGCCGATGTGCGCAACGACGTCAGGGAACTCGCCGAGCGAGCCGCCGATGCGCCCGACGTACCGCTGGAAGATCTCAACCAGGTGGAATTCACCGCGACAGGCAAAAGCATCCGTGTGGGCCCGCGAGACACTGTTCACTCGGCGGCGGCACAGCTTGGGCTGCATATTCCCAAAGCTTGCGGCATGGGCATTTGCGGCACCTGCAAGGTAATGAAAAAAGCTGGCGAAGTGACCATGGAGCACAACGGCGGCATCACTGATGAAGACGTTGCCGAAGGCTACATCCTATCCTGCTGCAGTGTGCCCAAAGGCGACGTGGTCATCGACTACTGAGTCTCGCCCCGGGATAGTTTCACGCTCACATAGCCGTCGCGTCCGCCTGGCTGACTCAGGCGGACGGCTCGCGCCGGACCTGCACCGGCTTGTCCTCGCAGCGCCACGCCCAACCGCCCGGACCCAGCCGTGTACCCGTGTTGACTGAGCGACCTACAGACCTCGCACCCGACGGTTTCCCGCATGCCCATCCCTAATGAACCAGCGCTTCTGACGTAGCGGCAGCCCCCGCCATTGCCCGCTTTCAAGAGCGGGTGATCCAGGGCGACAACACGGATTCCGATAACGACGAGGCCATGTCGCAAACGAACTCTCACAAGACGCAGGCAGGCATCTTCCCCGCAAGGCCCGGCCCTACCATCGCTTCCAGACAGACCAAGGCCTTCCCCGAGGCGAATGGCGCCACAGCGCCTTTAGGAGATCCGCGATGTTCAGCAAGCAAGACCAAATCCAGGGCTATGACGACGAACTTCTGGCTGCGATGAATGCCGAGGAGGCTCGTCAGGAGCACCACATCGAACTGATCGCCTCGGAAAACTACACCAGCAAGCGGGTCATGCAGGCCCAGGGCAGCGGGCTGACCAACAAGTACGCCGAGGGCTATCCGGGCAAGCGCTACTACGGCGGCTGCGAGCACGTCGACGTGGTCGAGCAACTGGCCATCGACCGCGCCAAGCAGCTGTTCGGCGCAGACTATGCCAATGTGCAGCCGCATTCGGGCTCGTCGGCCAACAGTGCCGTCTACCTGGCGCTGCTGCAGCCCGGTGACACCCTGCTCGGCATGAGCCTTGCCCACGGTGGTCACCTGACCCACGGTGCCAAGGTCAGCTCGTCTGGCAAGCTGTACAACGCGGTGCAGTACGGTATCGACACCGATACCGGCCTTATCGATTACGACGAAGTCGAGCGGCTGGCTGTCGAATGCAAGCCGAAGATGATCGTGGCCGGTTTTTCCGCCTATTCGAAGACGCTGGATTTCCCTCGGTTTCGCGCCATAGCCGATAAGGTCGGTGCGCTGCTCTTCGTCGACATGGCCCACGTGGCGGGCCTGGTCGCTGCCGGTCTCTATCCGAATCCTATTCCCTTTGCTGACGTAGTCACGACCACGACGCACAAAACCCTTCGCGGCCCCCGTGGCGGCCTGATCCTGGCCCGTGCCAATGCCGACATCGAAAAGAAGCTCAACGCTGCGGTGTTTCCGGGCGCCCAGGGTGGCCCGCTCATGCATGTCATCGCCGCCAAGGCGGTGTGCTTCAAGGAGGCGCTGGAGCCCGGCTTCAAGGCCTACCAGCAACAAGTGATCAACAACGCCCAGGCAATGGCGAAAGTGTTTATCGAGCGCGGCTTCGACGTGGTATCCGGCGGCACCGACAACCATCTGTTCCTGGTCAGCCTGATCAAGCAAGGCATCACCGGCAAGGACGCTGACGCCGCCCTCGGCCGCGCCGGCATCACGGTCAACAAGAACGCCGTACCCAACGACCCACAGTCGCCCTTCGTTACATCCGGGCTGCGCATCGGTACGCCGGCCATTACCACGAGGGGCTTCAAGGAAGACCAGAGTGCTGAGCTCGCGGGCTGGATCTGCGACATCCTCGATCACCTCGGAGATGACGACGTCGAGGCACAGGTTGCCCGACTGGCCGCAGGACTGTGCGCCGATTACCCGGTGTACCGCTGATTCGCAGGGCGAAGGCGCGGCTTCCTTCCCCGGCACGACGGTGAATCGCTGAGCGGCGGCTCACACGAAGAATCGCAGTGCATCACCGCTTCGATGCGGTCGTCTTTGAGGAGCATTCACATGCAACGTTATTCCGGCTTCGGCCTGCTCAAGCACTCATTCAGCCATCATGAAAACTGGCAGCGCATGTGGCGCAATCCCAAGCCCAAGCCGGTGTACGACGTCATCATTGTCGGCGCGGGCGGCCATGGCCTGGCCACGGCGTATTACCTGGCAAGAGAGTTCGGCGTAAAGAACGTCGCGGTGATCGAGAAGGGCTGGTTGGGCGGTGGCAACACGGCGCGCAACACCACTATCGTCCGCTCGAACTATCTGTGGGATGAGTCGGCTCAGCTCTACGAGCACGCGATGAAGCTGTGGGAAGGCCTGTCCCAGGATATCAACTACAACGTCATGTTCTCCCAGCGCGGTGTGTTCAACCTTGGCCACACCCTGCAGGACATGCGCGACATCGAACGTCGGGTCAGCGCCAACCGCCTCAACGGCATCGACGGTGAGGTGGTAGACGCCAGGCAGGTAGCGGAAATGATTCCCTACCTGGACTGCTCGAAAAACACCCGCTACCCGATCCTCGGCGCCTCGCTACAGCGTCGTGGCGGCGTCGCCCGCCATGATGCGGTGGCCTGGGGTTATGCCCGCGCCGCGGACGCCATGGGCGTCGACCTGATCCAGCAGACCGAAGTGACCGGTTTCCGCAAGGAAAACGGCGTGTGCATCGGCGTGGAGACCAATAAGGGCTTCATCGGCGGCAAGCGTGTCGGCGTGGTCACTGCCGGCAATTCGGGGCACATGGCCAAGCTCGCCGGATTCCGCCTGCCGCTCGAATCCCATCCGCTGCAGGCGCTGGTGTCCGAACCGATCAAGCCGATCATCGACACTGTGATCATGTCCAACGCCGTGCATGGCTACATCAGCCAGTCGGATAAAGGCGACCTGGTCATCGGCGCTGGTATCGACAGCTACAACGGCTACGGCCAGCGCGGCTCCTACCCCACCATCGAACACACCCTGCAGGCCATCGTCGAGATGTTCCCGGTGCTCTCACGGGTACGCATGAACCGCCAGTGGGGCGGCATCGTCGATACCACTCCAGACGCCTGCCCGATCATCGCCAAGACCCCGGTGAAAAACCTGTTCTTCAACTGTGGCTGGGGCACCGGGGGCTTCAAGGCCACACCCGGCTCGGGTCACGTATTCGCGGCCAGCCTGGCCAAAGGCGAGATGCACCCGCTGGCCAAGGCGTTCTCCATCGAGCGTTTCCACAACGGTGCCCTGATCGACGAGCACGGTGCGGCTGGGGTCGCACACTGATTTTGGCGCCCTCTCCCGACGGGACAGGGTGGATGGTTTTCCGGAGGTACCGACCATGCTGCATATCTTCTGCCCTCACTGCGGTGAATTGCGTTCCGAAGAAGAGTTTCACGCCGGCGGCCAGGCGCATATTCCGCGTCCGTTGGACCCGAACGCCTGCACCGACGAGGAGTGGGGCGAGTACCTGTTCTTCCGCGACAACCCACGCGGCATCCACCACGAACTCTGGATCCACGCCGCGGGCTGCCGCCAGTACTTCAACGTCACCCGTCATACGGTGAGCTATGAAATCCTCGAAACCTACAAGATCGGCGAGCAGCCCAGCGTGACTGAAGCGGGTGTCGCCGCGAAGAAGGCTGTCGACCAAGGAGTAACGGCATGAGCCAGGTCAATCGTCTTTCCCAGGGCGGCCGCGTCGACCGCAGCCAGCCCCTGACTTTCACCTTCAACGGCGAGACCTATCAGGGCTTCGCCGGGGACAGCCTGGCTGCTGCCCTGCTGGCCAATGGCGTCGATGTGGTCGGCCGTAGCTTCAAATACTCCCGGCCGCGCGGCATCGTCGCCGCCGGTGCCGAGGAGCCCAATGCCGTGCTGCAGATCGGCGGTACCGAAGCGGCGCAGATCCCCAACGTCCGTGCCACTCAACAGGCGCTGTACGCTGGACTGACCGCTACCAGCGTGAACGGCTGGCCGAGCGTCAATACCGATTTGATGGGCATTCTCGGCAAGGTCGGCGGCGGCATGATGCCGCCCGGCTTCTACTACAAGACCTTCATGTATCCGCAGAATCTGTGGCTGACCTACGAGAAGTACATTCGCAAGGCCGCGGGCCTGGGACGCGCACCCAAGGCAAATGACCCGGACCTCTACGACCACCTGAACCAGCACTGCGACGTGCTGGTGGTAGGCGCAGGTCCCGCGGGCCTGGCTGCTGCCCTGGCCGCGGGTCGAAGTGGTGCTCGGGTGATTCTTGCCGACGAACAGGAAGCGTTCGGTGGCAGCCTCCTCGCTACCCGCGAGACACTCGACGGCAAGCCAGCCGCCGATTGGGCCGAAGCCGTAATCGCCGAGCTGGAAAGCATGCCGGAAGTGACCCTGTTGCCCCGCGCAACCGTGAACGGTTACCACGACCACAACTTCCTGACCATCCATCAACGCCTGGCCGACCACCTGGGCGAGTTGGCACCCATGGGCGCGTTCGGTCGAAGAGTCGTGCGCCAGCGCATGCACCGCGTCAGGGCCAAGCGCGTGGTGCTGGCCACGGGTGCCCATGAGCGCCCGCTGGTCTATTCGAACAACGACGTGCCGGGCAACATGCTCGCCGATGCGGTATCGACCTACGTGCGCCGCTACGGCGTGGCACCGGGCCGTCAGCTGGTGCTGTCGACCAACAACGATTACGCCTACCGGGTGGTCCTCGACTGGCTCGACGCCGGCCGGCAGGTGGTCGCCGTGGCCGATGCCCGCAGTAATCCACGTGGTGCCTGGGTTGAAGAAGCACGCCGCCGTGGCGTACGTGTTCTCACCGGCAGTGCGGTGATAGAAGCGCGCGGCAGCAAGCGGGTTACCGGCGCCCGCATCTGCGCCATCGATATCGCCAGCCATAGGGTCACCAGCCCCGGCGAAGTACTCGACTGCGATCTGATCGTCAGCTCCGGCGGCTACAGCCCCGTCGTCCATCTGGCCTCACACCTGGGCGGGCGGCCGGTCTGGCGCGAAGATATCCTCGCCTTCGTCCCCGGCGAGGGATTCCAGAAGCGGCTTTGTGCCGGTGCTGTAAACGGCGTGTTCGCCCTTGGCGACGCCCTGGCCGACGGCTTCGAAGCCGGCGCCATGGCTGCCGCCGAGTCTGGCTTCAAGGCCGTCACCGGGACCCTGCCGGCGGTCGAGAACCGCGTCGAGGAACCCGCTGTCGCGCTGTTCCAGGTGCCCCATGAAAAGCCCACGGAGCGGGCACCGAAGCAGTTTGTCGATTTGCAGAACGACGTCACCGCCGCGGGCATCGCACTGGCGACACGCGAAGGGTTCGAGTCGGTCGAGCACGTCAAGCGCTACACTGCTCTGGGCTTTGGCACCGACCAGGGCAAGCTGGGCAACATCAACGGCCTGGCCATTGCCGCGCATTCGATGGGCATCGGTATCGCCGAAATGGGTACGACGATGTTCCGCCCGAACTACACGCCGGTCACCTTTGGCGCCATCGCGGGTCGGCATTGCGGCGAGCTGTTCGAGCCCAAACGTTATACCGCCCTGCAGAAGTGGCACCTGGAGAACGGCGCCGAGTTCGAAGACGTTGGTCAGTGGAAGCGCCCCTGGTACTTCCCCAAGAAAGGCGAGGACCTGCATGCTGCAGTTGCCCGTGAATGCCTGGCCGTGCGCAACGCGGTTGGCATCCTCGATGCCTCGACGTTGGGCAAGATCGATATCCAGGGCCCGGACGCGCGTGAGTTTCTTAACCGCGTCTACACCAACGCCTGGACCAAACTGGATGTGGGCAAGGCGCGCTACGGCCTGATGTGCAAGGAAGACGGCATGGTCTTCGACGACGGCGTAACCGCCTGTCTAGCCGATAACCACTTCCTGATGACTACCACCACCGGCGGCGCCGCACGGGTACTCGAATGGCTGGAGATCTACCACCAGACCGAATGGCCTGAACTGAAAGTCTATTTCACCTCGGTCACCGACCACTGGGCGACGATGACGCTGTCCGGCCCCAACAGCCGCAAGCTGCTGGCGGAACTCACCGACATTGACCTAGACAAGGAAGCCTTTCCGTTCATGAGCTGGAAGGAAGGCACGGTTGGCGGCGTTCCGGCGCGGGTGTTTCGTATTTCCTTCACTGGCGAGCTCAGCTACGAAGTGAACGTGCAGGCCGACTACGCCATGGGCGTATGGAAGAAGCTCATCGAAGCAGGCATGAAGCACGGTCTGACGCCCTACGGCACGGAGACCATGCACGTGCTGCGCGCCGAAAAGGGTTTCATCATCGTCGGCCAGGACACGGACGGGTCCGTAACCCCGGACGACCTCAACATGGGCTGGTGCGTGGGTCGCAACAAGCCCTTCTCATGGATCGGCTGGCGCGGCATGAACCGCGAGGATTGCCTCAGAGAGAACCGCAAGCAGCTGGTCGGCCTCAAGCCGCTGGACCCGAAAAAGGTACTGCCCGAGGGCGCGCAGCTGGTGTTCGATCCGAAACAGCCGGTTCCGATGACCATGGTAGGTCATGTCACCTCCAGCTACATGAGCGCGGCCATGGGCCACTCGTTTGCAATGGCGTTGGTCAAGGGCGGCCTCAAGCGCATCGGCGAGCGCGTCTTCGCACCGCTTGTCGACGGCAGCGTGATCGAGGCCGAGATCGTCGGCTCGGTGTTCTACGACCCGAAAGGCGAGCAGCAGAACGTGTGAGGTCAACCGGCCTCACGCCCGCTCCCTCCGACTTCCAGAATTCAACGGCGCCTCGCGGCGCCAGGCAGGTGAACCATGACCGCAGTGAACGTTTACAAACAACGTCCGGAGAACGCCGAGGCGCAATCGCCGCTGCACCACGCCGGGCTGAACGAGCTGGTCGGCAGGGGCCAGGCCAGCGCCGGCATACGCTTGCGGGAAAAGAAGCTGCGCGGGCATCTGACCTTGCGCGGCGACGCTCACGACCCGGCGTTTGCCAGCGGCGTGCGCCAGGCCCTCGGCCTGGAATTGCCAGTGGCACTGACACTGGTCGCCAATGGCGAAACATCGCTTCAGTGGATGGGGCCGGACGAGTGGCTGCTGGTCGTTCCTCAAGGCGAGGAATTCGCCACGGAGCAGCGCCTGCGTGACGCCCTGACAGGCCAGCACATCCAGATCGTCAACGTCAGCGGCGGGCAGACGCTGCTCGAGCTGTCCGGCGAGAAGGTTCGCGAACTGCTGATGAAATCCACGCCTTACGACGTTCACCCCAGCAACTTCCCGGTGGGCAAGGCCGTGGGTACCCATTTCGCCAAGAGCCAGTTGGTGATCCGTCACACGGCCGAGAATGTCTGGGAACTGGTGGTTCGCCGCAGCTTCGCTGACTACATCTGGCTGTGGCTGCAGGACGCCTCCGCCGAATACGGACTGGCTATCGAAGCCTGAGGGCTGCTTGCAGCCAGGGCAACCGCGCCAACCGAAGCGAAGCAATGCACCAGCGCAGTATTTGGAGAAGACCATGAGCCGCACGCCCGATACCTGGATCCTCACTGCTCACAGCCCGAGCCTGCTCGGCACCGTCGATGTGGTGACGCGCTATCTGTTCGAACAGGGCTGCTATGTCACCGAGCACCACAGCTTCGATGATCGCCTGGTCAGCCGTTTCTTCATCCGCGTCGAGTTTCGTGCGCCGGCCGGGTTTGACGAGGCGCAATTTCGAACCGGCTTGATCGATCGAGCCACCCCGTTCGAGATGCATACCGAGCTGACGCCACCGGCCTACCGGCCGAAGGTGGTGATCATGGTGTCCAAATCAGACCATTGCCTGAACGACCTGCTCTATCGTCAGCGCATCGGCCAACTTCCGATGGATATCGCTGCTGTAGTGTCCAACCATCCGGACCTCGAGCCGCTGGCTCACTGGCACGACATCCCCTACCACCACTTCCCGCTCGACCCTCAGGACAAGCCGGCGCAGGAGCGCAAGGTGTTGCAGGTGATCGAGGACAGCGGCGCGGAACTGGTGATCCTTGCGCGCTATATGCAGGTGCTTTCCCCCGAGCTGTGCCGCACCCTGGACGGCCGGGCCATCAACATCCATCACTCTCTGCTGCCCGGTTTCAAGGGTGCCAAGCCCTACCATCAGGCATACCAGAAGGGCGTCAAGCTGGTCGGCGCCACCGCGCACTTCATCAATAACGACCTCGACGAGGGGCCGATCATCGCCCAGGGCGTCGAGCCCGTAGACCACACCCATTACCCGGAAGACCTGATCGCCAAGGGCCGCGACATCGAGTGCCTGACCCTGGCCAAGGCGGTCGGTTATTTCCTCGAACGCCGGGTCTTCCTGCACGCAAACCGTACGGTGGTGCTCTGACCCAGGCGGCACCGACAGCTCCGCTACAAGTCTGCGCAACGTCCCGTCGCGCCTTGTATTCACAAAAACAAAGGAGAAACGCAGATGGCTGACAATCGTGGCGTCGTATATCTCGGCGCAGGCAAGGTCGAAGTTCAAAGCATCGACTATCCGAAGATGCAGGACCCCCGTGGACGCAAGATCGAGCATGGCGTGATCCTGCGCGTGGTTTCCACCAACATCTGCGGTTCGGACCAGCACATGGTTCGCGGACGCACCACCGCCCAGACCGGACTGGTGCTCGGGCACGAAATCACCGGCGAGGTGATCGAGAAAGGCAGCGACGTCGAAAACCTGCAGCTCGGTGACCTGGTCTCGGTGCCCTTCAACGTTGCCTGCGGCCGATGCCGCAGCTGCAAGGAAATGCATACCGGCGTCTGCCTTACGGTCAACCCGGCCCGCGCCGGCGGCGCCTATGGCTACGTCGACATGGGCGACTGGACGGGCGGCCAGGCCGAATACGTGCTGGTGCCCTATGCCGACTTCAACCTGCTCAGGCTGCCCAACCGCGACAAGGCAATGGAGAAGATCCGCGACCTGACCTGCCTGTCGGACATCCTGCCCACGGGCTACCACGGCGCAGTCACCGCCGGGGTTGGCCCTGGCAGCACGGTCTATATCGCTGGCGCCGGCCCGGTTGGCCTCGCCGCTGCCGCATCGGCACGCCTGTTGGGCGCCGCCGTGGTCATCGTTGGCGACGTCAACCCGGTGCGACTGGCCCACGCCAAAGCCCAGGGTTTCGAGGTCGCCGATCTATCCCAGGACACCCCGCTGCATGAGCAGGTCGCCAACCTGCTGGGCGAGCCGGAAGTCGACTGCGCTGTGGACTGCGTGGGCTTCGAAGCGCGTGGCCATGGCCACGATGGCGTACAACATGAGGCACCGGCCACCGTGCTCAACTCGCTGATGCAGGTCACTCGTGTCGCCGGCAAGATCGGTATCCCCGGCCTGTATGTCACCGAGGACCCGGGCGCAGTGGACGCAGCAGCGAAGGTCGGTGCCCTGAGCATCCGCTTTGGCCTCGGCTGGGCCAAGTCCCACAGTTTCCACACCGGCCAGACCCCGGTGATGAAGTACAACCGCGCCCTGATGCAGGCAATCATGTGGGATCGGATCAACATTGCCGAGGTGGTCGGCGTGCAGGTGATCAGCCTGGACGAGGCGCCCAAGGGGTACGGCGAGTTCGATGCCGGCGTGCCGAAGAAATTCGTCATCGACCCGCACCGGATGTTCAGCGCCGCCTGATCAGTCGGTAATCCTGACGGCAACCAAGGCCGATGCTGCGAGCCCTATCGCAGCATCGGCCTTGCTCATCGCGACATAAGCCTGGGCATCAAACCGGCAGGCCTATCGCTCGCCCAATGTATGGCGGCCTGGGCAGGTCACGCTGAACCTCCTGCAACGCCGCCACGTGCGCCTGCGCTGCCTCATCGAAAGGCGCCGAGCGTCCCACCGCGCGGTCGATATTCATCAGCATCTGCTCGTTAGCCGCTAGCAGCGCATCCTCTCCCAGCCGATACAGGCCATGGTAGAGGTGCAACCGCTTGCGATCATGGGCCACCAGCTGGGTGCGAACCTCCACCTCGGCGCCCAGGTGGACCTCTGCCAGATAGCACAGGTGGCATTCAAGCGTGTACAGCGTATGGCCAGTGCGCGCCCTCCCCGCCAGGTCAAGACCGATTCGATCCATCAACGCGTCGGTCGCATAGCTGAACAGCAACAGGTAGTAGGCATCGCGCAGATGGTCGTTGTAGTCGACCCACTCCGGCAGGACGGTGGTGCGGTAGGTGCTAAGCATGACAATCGGGCTCCGGTAGCGAATCCGCTGGCACATACCAGCAGCGTTTGCGCTGGGCACGCAGGCGGAAAAAACCAGAAGTGTTCTAGTCGTCCCCCGGCTCCTGCACAACCCTGTAATGCCCTGGTCGGTTGTCGGCAGCCTTCGCCTGACGTTTTAAGCAATACCCCAGTCGTTTTTGCATCGGGACGACATTCACCCCAGGGATAAGCTGCCGCAAAGCGTCGACAAAAGATTCGACGCGCCGCACCGGGGAGTGACTGATGAGCCCAACCGAACTGCACGCCGATAGCATCGTCATCGACGGTCTGATCATCGCCAAATGGAATCGCGAACTGTTCGAAGACATGCGCAAGGGTGGCCTGACCGCTGCCAACTGCACGGTCTCGGTATGGGAAGGTTTCCAGGCGACAGTCAACAACATTGCCGCCAGCCAGAAGCTGATCCGCGAGAACAGCGATCTGGTCATGCCGGTTCGCACCACCGCAGACATCCGCAAGGCCAAGGAGCTGGGCAAGACCGGCATTCTGTTCGGCTTCCAGAACGCCCACGCGTTCGAGGACCAGATCGGCTACGTGGAGGTCTTCAAGCAGCTCGGCGTGGGCATCGTGCAGATGTGCTACAACACCCAGAATCTGGTCGGCACCGGTTGCTACGAACGTGACGGCGGCCTTTCCGGGTTCGGTCATGAAATCGTCGCCGAGATGAACCGGGTCGGCATCATGTGCGACCTGTCCCACGTCGGCAGCAAGACCAGCGAGGAAGTCATCCTCGCCTCGAACAAACCGGTCTGCTACTCCCACTGCTTGCCGTCCGGCCTCAAGGAACATCCACGCAACAAGTCCGACGAAGAACTGAAGTTCATCGCCGACCATGGCGGCTTCGTCGGCGTGACCATGTTCGCGCCCTTCCTCGCCAAGGGCATCGACTCGACCGTCGACGACTACGCCGAAGCCATCGAGTACGTGATGAACATCGTGGGCGAGGATGCCATCGGCATCGGCACCGACTTTACACAGGGCCATGGCCAGGACTTCTTCGAGTGGTTGACCCACGACAAGGGCTACGCCCGCCGCCTGACCAGCTTCGGCAAGATCGTCAACCCGCTGGGCATCCGCACGGTGGGTGAATTCCCCAACCTCACCGAAACCCTGCTCAAGCGCGGCATGCCCGAGCGCACAGTGCGCAAGGTGATGGGCGAGAACTGGGTAAGGGTGCTCAAGGACGTCTGGGGCGAGTAAGCCTGACACGACACACGCAGGGTGGATCCGGACGCGTAGTTGACGCTCTTTTAATCCACCGACCCACCGCATGGTGGCTGAGCTTCCTGGTGGATGGATAAAGCGCCATCCACCCTACACCTGACTTGACTTCGGAGTTTTCCAAATGTCCACCCATGCCCCCGAAATGCCCATCCAGGTCGACGACGAAACCGGCGTCTGGACCACCGACGCCTTGCCGATGCTCTACGTGCCACGGCATTTCTTCGTCAACAACCACATCGGCATCGAGGAGGTCCTCGGCGCCGAGGCGTACGCCGACATCCTCTACAAAGCTGGCTACAAATCGGCCTGGCACTGGTGCGAGAAGGAAGCCGAATGCCACGGCCTGGTAGGCGTAGAAGTGTTCGAGCACTACATGAAGCGCCTGTCCCAGCGCGGCTGGGGCCTGTTCAGGATTCAGTCGATCGACGTGGACGCAGGGACCTGTGAGGTGCGTCTGGACCACTCTGCCTTCGTCTACGTCTACGGCAAATGCGGCCGCCCTGTGGACTACATGTTTACCGGCTGGTTTGCCGGTGCCATGGACCAGATTCTCACCGTCAAGGGCAGCCCGCTGCGCACCGTCGCCGAGCAGGTCTATGGCGCCTCCGAGGAAGGCCGCGACCACGGTCTGTTCGTGGTCAAGCCGCTCTAAAAACAACGTCAACCGTGATCGAAAACGTAGCGAGCGAAGGGTAGGCGGGGACGCCCAGTCAGGCGGAGGCTGGAGCGAAAAGCAGAGTTTACTGCTGAACATGAGCATTTTCGCTCCAGCCTCCAACGCCGCATAACCGAGCGCAGTAGTTTTCAGAGGATGCCGCCATGGCTTTCGAAGCAATGTTCCAACCCATTCAGATCGGCAAGCTGACCATCCGCAACCGTGTGATCAGTACCGCCCACGCCGAGGTCTATGCGACCGACGGCGGCATGACCACCGAGCGCTACGTCAAGTACTACGAGGAAAAGGCCAAGGGCGGCATTGGCCTGGCAATCTGTGGCGGCTCCTCCGTGGTGGCCATCGACAGCCCCCAACAATGGTGGAGCTCGGTGAACCTGTCCACGGACCGGATCATCCCGCATTTCCAGAATCTGGCCGATGCCATGCACAAGCATGGCGCCAAGATCATGATCCAGATTACCCACATGGGTCGGCGCTCGCGCTGGGACGGCTTCCACTGGCCGACATTGATGTCACCGTCCGGCATCCGCGAGCCGGTGCACCGCGCCACCTGCAAGACCATCGAGCCGGAGGAAATCTGGCGGGTGATCGGCAACTATGCACAGGCCGCACGCCGGGCCAAGGAAGGCGGCCTGGACGGCGTCGAGCTGTCTGCCGTGCACCAGCACATGATCGACCAGTTCTGGTCGCCGCGGGTCAACAAGCGCACCGATGAATGGGGCGGAAGCTTCGAAGGCCGGATGAAGTTCGGCCTGGAAGTGATGAAGGCCGTGCGGGCCGAAGTCGGGCCGGATTTCTGCGTGGGGCTGCGCATCTGCGGTGACGAGTTCCACCCGGACGGCCTGTCGCAGGAGGACATGAAGGAAATCGCCAAGTACTACGACGCCACCGGCATGATCGATTTCATCGGTGTAGTCGGCTCGGGCTGCGACACACACAACACGCTCGCCAACGTTATCCCGAACATGAGCTATCCGCCGGAGCCGTTCCTGCATCTGGCGGCCGGGATCAAGGAAGTGGTCAAGGTGCCGGTGCTCCACGCACAGAACATCAAAGACCCGAACCAGGCCTCGCGAATTCTCGAAGGCGGCTATGTGGACATGGTCGGCATGACCCGCGCTCATATCGCCGACCCGCACCTGATCGCCAAGATAAAGATGGGCCAGGTCGACCAGATCAAGCAGTGCGTCGGCGCCAACTACTGCATCGACCGTCAGTATCAGGGCCTGGACGTGCTCTGCATCCAGAACGCCGCGACCAGCCGCGAATACATGGGTTTGCCACACATCATCGAGAAGTCCACGGGGCCGAAGCGCAAGGTGGTCATCGTCGGCGGCGGTCCGGCTGGTATGGAAGCGGCACGCGTCGCCGCCGAACGCGGCCATGACGTCACCCTTTTCGAAAAGAAGGAGAGCCTCGGCGGGCAGATCAGCATTGCCGCCAAGGCGCCGCAGCGCGACCAGATGGCCGGTATCACGCGCTGGTTCCAGCTGGAGATCGCTCGCCTGGGCGTCGATCTGCGCCTGGGCACTGGTGCCGACGTCGAAACCATTCTCGACCTGCGACCGGATATCGTGGTGCTGGCCAACGGCGGCCATCCGTTCATCGAGCAGAACGAGCACTGGGGCGCCGAAGAAGGCCTGGTGGTCAGCAGTTGGGACGTGCTCGACGGCAAGGTGGCGCCAGGCAACAACGTCCTGGTCTACGACACCATCTGCGAATTCAGCGGCATGTCGGTGGCTGATTTCATCGCCGAGAAAGGCGCGAAGGTGGAAATCGTCACCGACGACATCAAGCCAGGTGTAGCCATCGGCGGAACCAGCTTCCCGACCTACTACCGCAGCCTCTATCCCAAGGAAGTGATCATGACCGGGGACATGATGCTGGAGAAGGTCTACCGCGAGGGCGACAAACTGGTGGCGGTGCTGGAGAACGAATACACCGGCACCAAGGAGGAACGGGTGGTCGATCAGGTGGTGGTGGAGAACGGCGTACGACCGGACGAGGGCCTCTACTACGCGCTCAAGGAGGGCTCGCGCAACAAGGGCCAGATCGATGTCGAGGCGCTGTTTGCCATTCAGCCGCAGCCCTGCCTGTCCGAACCCGGCGATGGTTACCTGCTGTTCCGCATCGGCGACTGCGTCGCCCAGCGCAACACTCATGCGGCGATCTACGACGCGCTTCGGCTCTGCAAGGATTTCTGATTACAAAGTAGACGCCGGATCAGGCGAGCCTGCCCGCGGCTTCGCGGGCAAGCGCCTCCTGATCCAGGCGTCAGACATCAGGGGCTCGCCCCTTTGCAACCGCTGCTGTGGGAGACACCCATGCTGAATACCCTTCTCCCGATTCTGCTCGCTGCGGCCCTAGGGCTCGCCGTGCTCGGCGCCGCCAAGCGCTTCCTGATGTGGCGGCGCGGCCGCCCCGCACAGGTCGATTGGCTGGGCGGCTTGATGGCCATGCCCCGGCGCTACCTGGTCGACCTGCACCACGTCGTCGACCGCGACAAATACATCTCGAAGACGCACGTCGCCACCGCGGGGGGCTTTGTGCTCGCGGCGCTGCTGGCGATCATCGTCCACGGTTTCGGGCTGCAGAGCCGCATTCTCGGCTTCGCCCTGCTGGCCGCTTGCGTGTTGATGTTCGTGGGCGCGCTGTTCGTGGCCAAGCGTCGCCGTAACCCGCCGGCACGGCTGTCGAAGGGACCGTGGATGCGTTTGCCGAAAAGCCTGCTGATGTTCTCCGCAAGCTTTTTCATCGCCACCCTGCCGGTCGCAGGCATCCTGCCGCAGGATTTCGGCGGCTGGGTACTGGCCGCCGCTCTGGCCGTTGGCGTGGCCTGGGGTGTGTCCGAATTGTTCTTCGGCATGACCTGGGGCGGGCCGATGAAGCACGCCTTCGCCGGGGCGCTGCACCTGGCCTGGCACCGCCGCAGCGAACGTTTTGGCGGCGGCCGCTCCAGTGGCTTGAAAGCTTTGAACATGGAAGACCGCCGCGCCCCGCTAGGCGTCGAGAAGCCGGAGGACTTTACCTGGAACCAGCTGCTCGGCTTCGATGCGTGCGTGCAATGCGGCCGCTGCGAGGCCGCTTGCCCGGCGTTCGCTGCAGGCCAGCCACTGAACCCGAAGAAGCTCATTCAGGACATGGTCGTCGGCCTTGCCGGTGGCAGCGACAAGGGCTACTTCGGCAGTCCCTACCCTGGCATTCCCGTTGGCGAGCATGGCGGCAATCCGCACCAGCCCATCGTGCTTGCAGACGGCAAGGGACTGGTCGAGGCAGACACGCTGTGGTCCTGCACCACGTGCCGTGCCTGCGTAGAGGAATGTCCGATGATGATCGAGCACGTCGATGCCATCGTCGACATGCGCCGCCACCTCACTCTTGAAAAAGGCGCCACCCCGAACAAGGGCGCCGAGGTACTGGATAACCTGATCGCGACCGACAACCCTGGTGGTTTCGCTCCCAGCGGGCGGCTCAATTGGGCCGCCGACCTGAACCTGCCGTTGATGAGCGAGAAGAAACAGGCCGATGTGCTGTTCTGGGTGGGTGACGGGGCGTTCGACATGCGCAACCAACGCACGCTGCGCGCTTTCGTCAAGGTTCTCAGGGCCGCCAGCGTCGACTTCGCCGTGCTTGGCCTGGAGGAGCGCGACAGCGGCGACGTTGCCCGCCGATTGGGCGACGAGGCGACCTTCCAGCAACTGGCCAAGCGCAATATCGCGACCCTGTCCCGCTACCGCTTCCAGACCATCGTCACCTGCGATCCGCACAGCTTCCATGTGCTGAAGAATGAGTATGGCGAACTGGGCGGCCGCTACGACGTGCTGCACCACAGCACCTACATCGCCACCCTGATAGCCCGCGACCGACTCGAACTCGGCAAACACCAGAGCGCCAGCGTGACCTATCACGATCCGTGCTACCTGGGCCGCTACAACGGTGAGTACGAGGCGCCGCGCGCGGTACTCAAGGCTATCGGTATCGAGGTCAAGGAAATGGCCCGCTCCGGCTTCCGCTCTCGCTGCTGCGGCGGAGGCGGCGGTGCGCCGATTACCGACATCCCGGGCGCGCAACGGATCCCCGACATGCGTATGGGAGACATCAAGGAGACCGGAGCCGAGCTGGTCGCGGTGGGCTGCCCCCAATGCACGGCAATGCTAGAAGGTGTGGTTGCACCGCGCCCAGAGATCAAGGACATCGCTGAACTGGTGGCCGAGGTCCTGCTTGAAGTACCCGCTCCGGTAAAGAAACCCGTAGCGGCCAGACCTGAAGTCCTGGAGGTGCACTGATGAGCAACATCATCCGCCGAGACCCACGCGCCGAGTGGATCGCCCGCAATCGTCTGCATCCCTTGCATGCGGCCATGCAGGAGAAAGGTGAAACGAGCTGGATGGGGCCTAGCGGCCTGATACGGAAGAATCCGCACGCAGTCGGTTTTATCGGCCCCAACGGGATCAAGCGCATCGACCGCAGCGGCGTTCAGCAAGGTGCCAGCCGCAGGAGCGCGGCCGCTCGGGAAGCCGTCCAGCTGCCGCTGTTCAGGATCGAGCGGCCGAGCTTGCATATCGTTGCGGTGCCAGACATGCCGGGCGGCCGACTGTCCGCCCACGATCGCGACCTGCTCGGTCTGGCCCGCAAGCTCGCGGGAGCCGACGGCGCTGTGGTGGCGGTGGTCTTCGGTGAGCACAAGGAAACGGCCCTGGATACGACCGGTGTCGACCGCCTCCTGCACCTCTCGGGCAACGAATACGAAGGCTACGCCCCCGAACAACGACTGCAGGCGCTGATCGCTATTGAGCATCAGTTCGCGCCTCGCCACTGGCTGTTGCCTGACGCCCGCGCGGGTGGCGGCGAGCTCGGTCGTCGCCTCGCGGCCAAACTCGGCGAGCGCCCGGCGACGCGGGTCTGGCAGGTCGAGGACGCGCATTGCACCGGGCGTGCCGGTGCGGGGCGAGAAGACTTGCAACGGCCCTTGCCGAGGCTGATCCTGGCCGCCGCGGAGTGTGCCGAGCCCGTTGCCGATACGCGCCACGAGGTATTGCCCATCACCTTGAGCGAGGCCGTGGCCCGCAGCCTGCCACGGCTGGAAAACCTCGGTCCGGTCGCGGTGGACCCCTCACTGGTGCCCATGGCCGAGTCGGAATTCATTCTCTCTGGCGGGAATGGCGTAAAGGACTGGGACCTGTTTCATCACGCCGCAGAGGTGCTGGGCGCAACCAAGGGCGCATCACGGGTGGCGGTGGACGATGGCTTCATGCCACGTCACTGCCAGGTCGGCGCAACGGGCACCTGGGTCACAGCGCGGGTCTACCTGGCAGTGGGAATATCCGGTGCGATCCAGCACCTTCAAGGCATTGGCGCCTGCGACAAGGTGGTGGCCATCAACCTCGACCCAGGCTGCGACATGATCAAGCGTGCCGATTTGTCGGTCATCGGTGACTCGGCCGCGATCCTTCGCGCCCTGATCGAGCGGGTCGCGGCCCACCGCCAGGGAAGCGCTCGCGATGCGGCGTAATGATCTGCGATGGATCGCACGTAGCCGATTCAACCATTCGGAAAAACTGAGGCTGCAACGCGCAGCACTCACCGCAAGGGAGTCGTTTCATGGCTGACCTGAACATCATTGCCCTGGTCTCGGTCGGCACGCACCCGACTTCGGGCCGTGCCCGGCGCGCCGAACAGGATGCGCGCGCCGTTGAGCTGGGTTTGCGTCTGGCAGGCGATCGATTACAGCTGCTACATGCCGGTGACCCGGGCGAAGAAGCGCTGCGCGGCTACCTGGGCATGGGGCTTGGAGCGCTCACGGTGTTGCAGCAGCCACGGGGGGCCGATGCCCTGCCTGTCCTCGCCGAGCATCTGGCACACGCCGGAGCTCAGATCGTGCTGACCGGCAGCCAGGCCGAAACCGGCGAAGGTTCAGGCATGCTGCCCTACCTGCTGGCTGAGCGGTTGGGCTGGCCATTGGTGGTGGGTCTGGCTGAAGTCGAGCGCGTCGAGAATGGCAGCGCGTTGGTGCTTCAGGCGCTACCGCGCGGCCAGCGACGCCGGCTCAAGGTGCGCCTGCCCTTCCTGGCCAGTATCGACAGTGCAGGCCCAGTGGCGCGGCAAAGCGCCTTCGGACCTGCCCGTCGTGGGCAGCTCAACGCCGAAGCAGTGCCTGTCGCTGCGGACGAACTTCTGGCCGAGGCCCAACTGCAACCTGCACGGCCCCGCCCCAAGCGGCTCAAGGTGATTCAAGGCAAGACCGCGGCTGATCGACTGAAAGCAGCCACGGCGAAGGCATCTGGTGACGGTGGGCAGGTTCTTCGAGACCTGTCACCGGAGGCTGGCGCCGAAGCCATTTTCAATCTGTTGCTTGAAGAAGGCGTGCTGCGCTGAGCGCGGTAATACCCAATTTGTCGAAGCCAAAGGAGCTACCACGATGATGCATGCCGAACTGATCGACCAGGACGACTTTCGAGATCGCCTGGTGTCCCTGGGCTTTGAGATACCCTGCGGTGCCACCGCCGAGCAAGCCTGCGAAAGGGCCGTCAGCGGCCTTTCTCAGGAGCGTGCCCAGGCACTGCGCAGGATGGTCGAAGATCTTCTTGGCGGTTCCGCCACCCTGCTGCCCTCGGTGCGCGAAGCCATCTGCAAACGGCTGTTGCCGGCATTGGTCCGCACCTAGCGTTGCTGGCAGAGGCTCGTTACCTCAAGTCACGCCTGGAACGGCCTGGGCAAGAAGCCAGCTGGCAGGGCGACCAACAGTTTCTCGCTGCCTGACGCGCCCTTCCGAGCTTCAGGTTGCTTGCCTTTCGCCTGCACCAGCCAATCCGCAGCCAACGCCGCAACCGCTGAACCGGCGCTGAGCGGGATGAACGCCCAGCAGGCAAACAGAGGCCTTGTCTATCGGGTCAGATCCGCACGCTCGCGTACGTCGACTCACCTTGGGCACGCTGCAACGCCGCCATTACGCCAGGGTGTCTGTTGGCGTTGTCGGGACAGGGAATCAGTGCAACCACCTGCGCCAACGACTGACCGGAGCGCTCGTCACGCGGCGGAATGCCGAAGTACTCGCGGTAGCACTTGGAGAAGTGCGGGGTCGAGACGAATCCGCACACCGATGCCACTTCGATGATCGACATCGGCGTTTGCTTCAATAGCTGACGGGCGCGTATCAAACGCAACTTCAGGTAGTAGCGTGACGGCGAGCAGTGCAAATACTTCTGGAACAGTCGTTCGAGCTGGCGCCGAGACACATTGACGTAGCAGGCGAGCTCATCGAGATCGATCAGCTCTTCGAGATTGGCTTCCATCAGTGCAACGATTTCCAGCAGCTTCGGCTGGTTGGTCCCAAGCATGTGCTTGAGCGGGACTCGCTGATGGTCCTGCTCATTGCGGATGCGCTCACACATGAACATATCGGATATTGCCGCAGCCAGCTCACGGCCATGCTGAGCACCGATCATGTGCAGCATCATGTCCATCGGCGCGGTGCCGCCGGACGCGGTATAGCGATTGCGATCGATGGAGAACAGCCGCGGCGTGACTGTCGTGCGAGGGAAGGCTTCCTGCATGGCGGCCAGACATTCCCAATGTACGCTGCAGTCGTAGCCATCGAGCAGACCGGCTTTGGCCAGCCCCCAGCTACCGGTGCAGACCGCGCCCATCTGGCGGCCGTGCCGTGCTTGCGCCTGCAGCCAGTGAAGGTGCTCGCGGGTTACGCTGCGCTGAATATCCACGCCTCCACAGACAACCACAGCATCAAGGGCTGGTGCCGTTCCGAAGCCCGCATCGGGCGTGATCTGGAGACCGTCGCTGGCCATTACGGGTTGCCCCGCTTCGGTCAGGGTGAACCAGCGGTATAGCTCTTTACCGGACAACTGGTTCGCCATGCGCAAGGGCTCCACCGCCGAAGCCAGGGAGATCAGTGTGAAATTGTCCAGTAGCAGAAAGCCGATGGTCTGCGGTAGCCGATTCGGGGCGGTTGCCCCTGCGTTTATCTGTGACATGACGAACCCTCACACAGGCTTTTTTTATCAAGAGCCGTCAGGGGCGGCTCTCTCTTTTTTTTGTGATTCCGACACTGGTTGCGTCGGTTGTTTACGTCTATCAAGGCAAACTGCATGCCTATCTTGAATAGCCGTTCAATAAAAACTGTAGAACAGTTTGCAAGGCTCTGCTCGCGGACGTCTCGACAGATTCAGGGACGGCTCATAAATCCGCTGAAAGGCTTGTTATCAGAGGACTTGGGCACATTCGTAGCAGCCGCCCTACCGTACGTGACCGACCGGTCACCCATCAGAAGCAGCGGTAACAGATTCAGGTAACAGCACGGTAGCCGCTCGGACATTCTTTCGGCCGGTGAATCGCTGTTGCCGCTCGATGCACCGTAAGCCGACATGTTGCCGCTACACATGCACGAAATCGGATCAGCATTCGATCGTGTTGACCGCCAGCCCACCGCGAGAGGTTTCCTTGTACTTGTCATGCATGTCGGCGCCGGTATCGCGCATCGTGCGGATGACACGGTCGAGAGAGATGAAGTGTTCACCGTCACCGCGCAAGGCCATCTGTGCTGCATTGATAGCCTTCATGGCGGCGATGGCGTTGCGTTCGATACAAGGCACCTGCACGAGGCCACCGACCGGGTCGCAGGTCAGCCCCAGGTTGTGCTCCAGTCCGATTTCGGCAGCATTCTCAAGTTGCTCCGGGCTCGCCCCCAGCAACTCGGCCAGCCCAGCGGCCGCCATGGCACATGCCGACCCCACTTCACCCTGGCAACCCACCTCGGCACCGGAAATCGATGCGTTCTTCTTGCATAGGATGCCGATCGCAGCAGCGGCGAGCAGGTAGTTGACCACGTCGTCGTCGCAGGCTTCGGGATGAAACTTCATGTAGTAATGCAGTACGGCCGGAATGATGCCGGCTGCGCCGTTGGTGGGCGCTGTCACCATCCGCCCGCCAGCGGCATTTTCCTCGTTCACGGCAAGAGCAAAGAGGTTCACCCATTCCATGGCGCTCATGGTCGAGCCGATGACGTTCGGCTTGCCCAGTTCCAGCAGGTTTTCGTGCAGCCGGGCGGCGCGCCGGCGAACCTTGAGCCCTCCGGGCAGCACGCCTTGATGGCGAAGGCCATTGGCGACACAGTCCTGCATCGCTGCCCACAACCGCAACAGACCGCTACGCACTTCCGCTTCACTGCGCCAGGCCGTTTCATTGGCCATCATCAGCTCACTGACCCGCAGCCCATGCCGTTTGCATAGCAACAGGAGCTCAATGGCGCTGGAAAAGTCGTAGGGCAACTCGGTGCGGTCCTGGTCCAACTGGCCGGCCGCTGCCTGTTCGGCATTGACCACGAAGCCGCCACCAACCGAGTAAAAGGTGTCCTGATAGAGCACTCCCGAAGCGCCCTCGGCAGTGAACGTCATGGCGTTGGGGTGATAAGGCAGATTTTCCTCGAGCAAGAGGAGGTCTTTATCCCAGTCAAACGCGACCGGCCACTGGCCATCGACGTGCAACTGGCCGCTGGAGCGCAACTCATGGATACGCGGCACGATCTGCTGTGGATCGACGAGATCCGGTCGTTCGCCCATCAACCCCATCACCACGGCATGGTCAGTGCCATGGCCTATCCCGGTGGCAGAGAGCGAACCATAGAGACGCACCTCTACGCGGCAAAGCCGCTCCAACAGCTTGCGTTCACGCAGCGCACCAGCAAACAGAGCGCCAGCGAGCATAGGCCCGACGGTGTGCGAGCTGGAGGGCCCGATGCCGATTTTGAATAGGTCAAATACGCTGATCGCCACGCTGAATACTCCACGGGATGTCACGAAGTCGGGAGTAATCATCAGGCTTTTGACAGCCTGGAGCGGTCTGGCACCGACGCACGCTTATCCAAAGCCGTCAGCGGACTCAACAAGGCGTCGGCAGCGAGCCTCAGGTGCAGATATGTTTGGGGGCGGCTTGAGGGCGACGAGCAGGTCTCGAGTCTTTGTTTCCCACCTGAAAATTAATCACTGAACGGTGACGAATTTTTTTCAGCCGTGGATCTCGAAGCAACGTTGTCGCCAAGCAACACGTAGGGGTCGCAATCCGATAACCGCCAGGCTTGCAGGGGCATATCGTTGACTCATGTGATCAGCCACCCCGGACAACAGCTGTTCGGCCGTGCTGAAGTGCTTTGCGTAAATCGACGACAGCCGACCAGAACAGCGGCTGCAGATAACAATAACGAATTCGGCTCAGCGCCCCCCAAGCGAGGAGCCACAGTGATTTTGCTAGAACTGCCAGGAAGGAAGCAGACAGCCGCACGAGACGACTGCGACACCAGCCGAATAGCCAAGTGGCGAGATGCGTAGCGTCCCGCCTGGTTTTGCGACGGTCGAGCTCCGCTGCTGCACTGCTTCCAGCCGAGACCATATCCATACGAAAGCCATGACAGTTGATGTCGACCGTCAAGCGCTGAGAGGCGCCTGGGCTTTCGTTTAGCTGATCCTCCTGTCAACGAAGGGGAACCATCCCATGCGGTCTGGAAAAATCGTCGTCGAGAACTTGTACAAGGTATTTGGCCCACAGGAACAGGAAGCCATCGACCTGCTCAAGCAAGGCTGGAGCAAGGAAAGGATTCTCGCCGAGCGCGGCGCAGTCATCGGCGTAAGCGATGTTTCATTCAGCGTAGAGGAAGGCGAAATATTCGTTCTGATGGGTCTGTCCGGCTCCGGCAAATCCACACTGATACGCCTGATCAACCGCCTGATCGAACCCAGCGCCGGCGATGTCTTCATCGACTCACAGAACGTCGCGAAGCTGCCACACGGACAGCTTATCGACCTGCGTCGACGTGACATGAGCATGGTGTTCCAGTCCTTCGCGCTGATGCCGTCACGCACGGTTCTGGATAACGCAGCCTTCGGCCTGGAGGTAGCCGGTGTAGCACGCCGGGAACGTGAGGAGCGCGCCATGGCGGTGCTCAAGCAGGTCGGCCTCGAAACCTTCGCGCAAAAACTGCCGCATGAGCTTTCCGGAGGCATGCAACAGCGGGTGGGTCTGGCGCGCGCTCTTGCGGTTAACCCATCCATGATCATTATGGATGAAGCCTTCTCCGCGCTCGATCCGCTCAAGCGCAGGGAGATGCAGGATGTGCTGCTGGAACTGCAGAAGACCCATCGGCGTACCATCATCTTCGTCTCCCACGACATCGAGGAGGCGATGCGCATCGGCAACCGCATCGGCATCATGGAAGGCGGCAAGCTGGTTCAGGTCGGCACGCCGCAGGAATTGATCGACCATCCTGCCAACAACTACGTGCGCAACTTCTTCGACACCGTCAACACCAGCCGCTACCTCACAGCCGGTCAACTCAAGACCAATAGCGTCCCGCTCTACGTACACAACGGCAAGGCACCAGACGCCGCAGCGGTGTGCCAGGAATTGCTCGCGCTGGACAAGCACTACGCATTCGTCATCGATGAACAGAACAAATTCCGTGGCTCCATCAGCCTGGAGCGAATCGCCCTGCTGGTCGAGAACGGCCAGACCTGCGCACTCGACGCAGAAGTGCTGAAGCAGATCGAGCCGCTGACCGAAGACCTGCCTCTCGACCGTGTGATCGAGCGCCTGGTCGATAACGAAGGCCCGATGCCCGTAGTGGACAACCAGGGCTTCTACGCGGGCGCCATCAGCAAAGGCCGCCTTCTGGCTCGCCTGCAGGAGGCGGGATAATGGACAAGCAACTGGATCTTGGCAGCTGGGTCGACAGCGTTGTACAGCACCTGCTGGAAAACTACAGCGGTGCCTTCGACAGCCTGGGCAGCGTAGTCAGCGGGTTTTCCGAAGGCATCGAGACGCTCTTGATGCTGCCACCGGCCTGGCTGCTCATTGCCATCTTCGTCGGCCTTGGGCTGTGGCGTATCGGTGCCCGATTCGCAGCGTTCACCGCTGTGTCCTTCATTCTCATTGTGCTCACCGGCTTCTGGGACCAAACCGTTGTGACCCTTGGCCTGACCTTCTCCGCCACGCTGATCAGCCTGTTACTGGGCATTCCACTGGGCATCTGGTCGGCGCGCAGCGAGCGGGTGGCCATGATCACCCGCCCGGTGCTGGATTTCATGCAGACCATGCCGGCATTCGTCTATCTGATTCCGGCAGCCATGCTGTTCGGCCTCGGCCGCGTGCCCGGCATCATCGCCACCGTGATCTTCGCCATGCCGCCAGCGGTTCGTCTGACCAACCTGGGTATCCGTCAGGTCAACAAGGAGATCGTCGAGGCCGGGCAGTCCTTCGGCTGCAACGGCCGGCAGCTGCTGTTCAAAGTGCAGCTGCCCAACGCAATGCCCTCGATCATGGCCGGGGTCAACCAGACCATCATGATGGCGCTATCGATGGTGATCATTGCGTCCATGGTCGGCGCGGGCGGTCTGGGCAACGATGTGCTGGCGAGCATCCAGCGGCTCGACATCGGGCTCGGCTTTGAAAGCGGCATGGCGGTGGTGCTACTGGCGATCATCCTTGATCGCATCACCGAGAGCTTCGGCACTGTAAAGCGGGCCACGAACAAGACCACTTGGTACACCTGGGTCAGCACCAAGCTCCGGCCGCAACGCCAGTAATCGTGACGGACTACCGAACAGGATATTCAGGATGATTGGATTCAAGACGATAACGGGTATCGCCCTGCTCTCCTGCGCTGTTTTGCAGGGCGCCTGGGCCAAGGAGCCCGCCAGCTGCGAGAAGGTGCGCTTCGCTGAAATCGGCTGGGCGGATATCGCCGCCACTACCGGCGTAGCCATGGTCCTGACCGAAGGCCTGGGTTATGACCCGAGCAAGGTGATGGCTTCGGTGCCCATCGCGTTCACTGGCGTGAAAAACAAGCAGATCGATGCCTTTCTCGGGTATTGGTCGCCCTCCATGGACGCGGTCATCGAGCCATTCGCAAAGAACGGCGGCGTCAAGGTTCTCGAATCACCCAACCTGGAAGGCGCCAAGTACACCTTGGCAGTACCGACCTACACCGCTGATGCCGGCCTGAAAAGCTTCCAGGACATCGCCAAGTTCAAGGAGCAACTGGGCGGGCGCATCTACGCGATCGAACCGGGCAATGACGGCAATCTGCTGATCGAGAAGATGATCAAGAACGATCAGTTCGGGCTCGGCGACTTCCGCATGGTCGAGTCGAGCGAAGCCGGCATGCTGGTCCAGGTGCAGCGAGCAATCAGAAAAAAGGAGCCGGTCGTTTTCCTTGCCTGGGCGCCTCACCCGATGAATGCACAGCATGACCTGACCTATCTGTCAGGGGGTGACGAGGTGTTTGGTCCTGACTACGGCGCGGCCAAGGTGTACACCGTCGTGCCGCCGGATTATCTCGACCGCTGCCCGAACGTAGGGCAATTGCTGCAGAACCTGCAGTTCACCGTCCCGATCGAGAGCGAACTGATGGAAATGGCACTCGAGAACGACGACCCCCAGACCGTTGCGAAGAACTGGATCAAAGCCAATCCAGCCATGCTTGATCAATGGCTCACCGGCGTGACCACCTACGACGGCCAGGACGCCGTCCAAGCCGTGAAGGATTTCGTCGGGCTCTGACAGGCCAAGGCATCACGCCACAAACAGTTACAGACATGAACGCCTTATCGGCGGTCTCCAGCGATGCGCTGAGACCGCCTACAGGATCGGCCGGCCTGAAAAAGGTACCGACCGGTGCGCAAGCGGCGCGCCAACCGCGCATGGGGCTTCGCAGATGCGGAAGCGCCGGCATACCGCGAGCCCAAAACGGGTCGCGTTGACATCACTGTTTTATCCCTGACTTGGAGCTACAACGCATGAGTCTATTCAAGCATCTCCTCTGTGGCGTCAGCGCCGCCAGCCTGGCGCTGGGCATGGCAACCAGCATGGCGGCGGACAAACCGGAACTGAAGATCGGCTACGTGAACGGCTGGGACGACAGCGTCGCCGCCACGCACGTGGCGGCCGAGATTCTTGAGAGCAATCTCGGCTACAAGGTCAAGCTGCAACCGGTCGAGCCGGCCATCATGTGGCAAGGCGTGGCGCGCGGCGATCTCGACGCCACGCTTTCAGCCTGGCTTCCAGCCACCCACGGTGAATACTTCGAAAAGCTCAAGGACAAAGTCGTGGTGCTGGGCACCAATTATGAAGGCGCGAAGATCGGTTTGATCGTACCGGAGTACGTCGAGGCCAAAAGCATCGCGGACCTGAACCAGCACAGCGAGGCATTCGACGGCAAGATCACTGGCATCGATGCCGGCGCTGGCGTGATGCGCCGTACCGAGGAGGCTATCGAGCAGTACGATCTCGACCTCCGCCTGATGGCCAGTTCGGGGCCTGCCATGGCGACCGCCCTGACCCGTGCCGAAAAAGCCAAAGAGCCCATCGTGGTCACCGGATGGATTCCGCACTGGATGTTCGCCAAGTGGAAGCTGCGTTTCCTGGAAGACCCGAAAAAGGTTTATGGCGACGATGAGCATGTCGACACCGTTGCCAATCCGCAGCTCGCCGCCAAGGCACCAGAGGCCGAAGCATTCCTGAAGAAGTTCAGCTGGGGTGCCGAGGAAGTCGGCGAAGTGATGTTGGCCATCCGTGACGGCGCCAAGCCGGATGCGGCTGCGCGCGACTGGGTGAAGAACAATCCGGAACGCGTCGCTGGCTGGCTCGAATAACGCTCGTTCGCCGATTTCCCTCTCGATTGGCGCCCAACGGGCGCCTCTCTGCGCAACGGCGGACAGCGTCGCTCCGCGACATCCACTGGCTCCGCTCGGCCCGTTCGCCACGCTCATTCTTGTGCGACACAGAGCTGTCCAGACTCGACAATCCTTTTTATTGATTGAACGTTCAATGAAAAAACCCTAGCCTGTGCCGTACTCGTCAACGTCTTCTGGAGGCCTCATGCCCAAGGTCGGCATGCAACCAATCCGGCGCAAGCAGCTGATCCACGCCACCCTCGAAGCGGTGGATCAGGTCGGCATGAATGACGCCAGCATCGCCATGATCGCGCGTCTGGCGGGCGTCTCGAACGGCATCATCAGTCACTATTTTCAAGACAAGAACGGGCTGCTCGAAGCCACGATGCGACATCTGATGAAGGCCCTGAACCAGGCCGTTCGAACGCGTCGCGAACAGCTCGAAGACGACAGTCCGCGAGCGCACCTGAAGGCGATCATCGACGGCAACTTCGACGATAGCCAGGTCAACGGCCCAGCGATGAAGACCTGGCTGGCGTTCTGGGCATCGAGCATGCACCAACCGTCCCTGCACCGTTTGCAGCGGATCAACGACCACCGCCTCTATTCCAACCTGTGTTGCGAGTTCCGTCGGGCTCTGCCGCAGGAGCAGGCGCGCTCGGCAGCAAGGGGCATGGCGGCGCTTATCGACGGGCTGTGGCTGCGCGGCGCACTGGCCGGCGACGATTTCGATACCGATCAGGCGCTGCAGCTCGCCTACGACTACCTGGATCAGTTGCTGGCCAAGCCGCGCCACTGACGCCTTCACTTACGCACCTAGCGAGGACGACCATGCCCCGTTTCGAACAACAGAAGCTCTACATCAATGGCTGCTACGCCGACGCCAGCAGCGGCAGTACGTTCGAGACCATCAATCCGGCGACCGGCGAAGTGCTGGCCGAGCTCCAGCGCGCGTCGCGGGATGACGTCGATAGAGCCGTCGCCAGCGCCGCGGCCGGACAGAGAATCTGGGCTGCGATGACGGCCATGCAGCGCTCTCGGATACTGCGCAGGGCCGTGGACATCCTGCGCGAACGCAACGATGAACTGGCCGAACTGGAAACGCTCGACACCGGCAAGCCGCTGGCTGAGACCCAGGCGGTTGATATCGTGACCGGCGCCGACGTGCTCGAATACTACGCCGGGCTCATTCCCGCCATCGAAGGCGAACAGATCCCGCTCCGCGAAACCAGCTTCGTCTATACCCGCCGCGAGCCGCTCGGCGTAGTGGCAGGTATCGGCGCCTGGAACTATCCGATCCAGATCGCCCTGTGGAAGTCCGCGCCAGCCTTGGCGGCCGGCAACGCGATGATCTTCAAGCCCAGCGAGATGACCTCGCTGACTACTTTGAAACTGGCCGAGATCTACACCGAGGCGGGCGTGCCGGACGGCGTCTTCAACGTACTCACCGGTAGTGGCGCGGAAGTCGGCGCCTGGCTTACCGAGCATCCGGGCATCGAAAAAATCTCCTTCACCGGCGGTACCAGCACCGGCAAGAAGGTAATGGCCAGTGCATCGAGCTCCACCCTCAAGGACGTAACCATGGAGCTGGGCGGCAAGTCCCCGCTGATCATCTTCGAGGATGCTGACCTCAACCGCGCCGCAGACATCGCCGTCATGGCCAATTTCTTCAGCTCCGGGCAGGTCTGTACAAACGGCACCCGTGTATTCGTACACCGCACGTTGCAAGCGCGCTTCGAGGGCAAGGTGCTCGACCGCATCAAGCGCATCAGGCTGGGCGACCCGCTGGATCTGCAAACCAACTTTGGCCCCTTGGTCGGTTACGCGCATATGGACAACGTACTGGCCCATATCGAGTCGGGCCGGGCCGAGGGCGCCCGCTTGCTCTGCGGTGGTGCCCGAGTCACCGAAGGTCCAGCTGCCCAGGGCGCCTATGTTGCGCCAACGGTATTCAGCGATTGCCGGGACGACATGCGCATCGTGCGCGAGGAAATCTTCGGCCCGGTGATGAGCATCCTGGTGTTCGACGACGAAGCGGAAGTCATCCGCCGTGCCAATGACACCCATTACGGCCTTGCGGCCGGGCTGGTGACCAACGACCTGACCCGCGCCCACCGCGTGATTCACCGCCTCGAAGCGGGCATCTGCTGGATCAACACCTGGGGCGAGTCGCCAGCCGAAATGCCGGTTGGTGGCTACAAGCAGTCCGGCGTCGGTCGCGAGAACGGCCTGACGACCCTGGCCCATTACACCCGCACCAAGTCGATTCAGGTCGAGCTGGGCGATTTCGCCTCGGTGTTCTAACTACGGCCTGAATCGTTACGTCACCCGCTGCAGGCAAACAGCGCCGCCGCTGCCGTGCAGCGTGTGGCTCAACGCTTCCATGGGAGAGATGCTGTTATGGAATTCGACTACATCATCATCGGGGCCGGTTCGGCCGGTAACGTACTGGCGACTCGGCTCACCGAGGACGCCGATGTCAGCGTGCTGCTGCTCGAAGCCGGTGGTCCCGACTATCGACTGGATTTTCGTACCCAGATGCCTGCCGCGCTTGCCTTTCCGCTGCAGGGTCGACGCTACAACTGGGCCTACGAGACCGACCCAGAACCACATATGAACAACCGCCGCATGGAATGCGGTCGCGGCAAAGGCCTGGGTGGCTCCTCGCTGATCAACGGCATGTGCTACATCCGTGGCAACGCGCTGGACTATGACGGCTGGGCCAAGGCTTCGGGCCTGGAAGACTGGAGCTACCTCGACTGCCTGCCCTATTTCCGCAAGGCCGAAACCCGAGACATCGGGCCAAACGACTACCATGGCGGCGACGGTCCGGTGAGCGTGACCACGCCCAAATCCGGCAACAATCCGCTGTTCCGCGCGATGATCGAAGCAGGCATCCAGGCCGGCTACCCGGAAACCGACGACCTCAACGGCTATCGCCAGGAGGGCTTCGGCCCGATGGACCGCACGGTCACGCCACAAGGGCGTCGCGCCAGCACCGCGCGCGGCTATCTGGATATGGCGCGTAGCCGACCCAATCTGACCATCGTCACCCATGCACTGACTGATCGCATCCTGTTCAGCGGCAAGCGGGCTATCGGCGTGGCCTACCTGCGCGGCAACAGTGACACGCAGAACATCGCCCATGCCCGACGGGAGGTGCTGCTGTGCAGCGGTGCCATTGCTTCACCGCAGATCCTGCAGCGCTCCGGCGTTGGCCCCGGCGCATTGCTGCGTGAGCTCGACATTCCGCTCGTGCATGAACTCCCGGGGGTCGGCGCAAATCTTCAAGACCATCTGGAAATGTACCTGCAGTACGCCTGCAAGCAGCCCGTATCGCTCTATCCAGCCCTGCAGCCCCGCAATCAGCCGCTGATCGGTGCCGAATGGCTGCTCCGCGGCACCGGCATCGGCGCCAGCAACCAGTTCGAGGCTGGCGGTTTCATTCGCTCGCGCGACGCGTTCGAGTGGCCGAACATCCAGTACCACTTCCTACCGGTTGCGATCAATTACAACGGCAGCAACGCCGTGAAGGAACATGGCTTTCAGGCCCATGTCGGCTCCATGCGCTCCCCCAGTCGCGGTCGGGTGCACGCGCGCTCGAAAAACCCGCGCCAGCATCCGAGCATCCTGTTCAACTACATGTCCTGCGAGCAGGATTGGCAGGAATTTCGCGATGGGATTCGGATCACTCGGGAGATCATGGCGCAGTCGGCCCTGGACCCTTATCGTGGCCGCGAACTGAGCCCCGGCGCCGATATAAACAGTGATGCCGAGCTGGATGAATTCGTCCGCCAGCACGCCGAAACCGCCTTCCATCCCTCCTGCTCGTGCAAGATGGGCGAGGACGAGATGGCCGTCGTGGACGGCCAGGGCCGGGTGCATGGCCTGGATGGGTTGCGGGTGATCGACGCCTCGATCATGCCGCTGATTACCACCGGCAACCTCAACGCACCGACCATCATGATGGCCGAGAAGCTCGCCGACAGGATTCGCGGGCGCACGCCGTTGCCCCGCAGCACGGCGCCCTACTACGTTGCCGGGAACGCCCCGGTTCGCACCGTGCTGCAGACACAGCCGGCTGCAGCGCTCAAGGCGGAAAGCGTCTAAGCGCCACAGTCGCTGAGTGGATGTCGCGTGCCCGAACTTTGCGCCGTAGGGTGGATGACGCTCTTTTCATCCACCGTTGCAACCGTCCGGTGAATCGGTGAAGCGTGATCCATCCTACGAGGCTGTTCTTGGTCTCCGGTAAACAAAAGGCTTCGCGGCGTTTCGAAGGCACGATCGGCGCACACCGAAGAGGATGTCGCGTGCTCAGGCTCTCGCGCCGTAGGGTGGATGACGCTCTTTTCATCCACCGTTACCATCGTCCGGTGGATCGGTGAAGCGTGATCCACCCTACGAGACTGTTCTGATCCACCGTTGCCACCGTCCGGTGGGTCGGTGAAGCGTGATCACCCTACGAAGCTGCTCTTGGTCCCCGTTAAAACAAAAGGCTTCGCGGTGTTTCGAAGGCACGATCGGGGCACACCGAAGAGGATGTCGCGTGCCCAGGCTCTAGCGCCGTAGGGTGGATGACGCTCTTTTCATCCACCGTTGCCATCGTCCGGTGGATAGGTGAAGCGTGATCCACCCTACGAAGCTGCCGGAGTGCGGCACACCTCAGAGCGAGGCTTTTACCGCGGCCAGCCCGTCTTCGCCCTCACGGGTCGAGACGCCCTCGAGCCAGCCTTCGAGCACGTCCGGATGGGCCTTCACCCAAGCCTTCACCGCAGCGTCGTTACTGGCTTTGTTTTCCAGCACCTCGTTCATGATGGCGTTCTCCATTTCCTGGGTGAACGACAGGTTGCTGAGCAGCTTGCCCACATTCGGGCACTGCGCCGCATAGCCCTTGCGCACCAGCGTATTGACCGTACCGCTCTCACCGAAGTAAGCCTCGCCGCCCTTGAGGTACTTGATGTCGAACTGCACGTTCATCGGATGCGGAGTCCAGCCGAGGAAGACCACGCCCTTGTCCCGCTTTACGGCGCGTCCCACCTGCACCAGCATCGCCTGCTCGCTCGACTCCACGAGGCGCCAGTCACCCAGGCCGAACTCGTCGTTCTCGATCATCTTCTGGATCGACAGATTCGCAGGCGCACCCGCGGCGATTCCGTAGAGGGTCTTGTCGAACATCTCGCCATGCGCGTCCAGATCCTCGAACCGTTTTACGCCCGCGTTCCAGGCCGAGGTCGGGACCGCCAGGGTGTACTCGGTGCCCGTCAGGTTCACGCTGTGCTTGTCGATCTCACCCGTGGCCACGAACTTGTCGTAGTTGTCCTGTTGCGCCGGCATCCAGTTGCCAAGAAAGACGTCGAGCTGGTTCTTGGTCAGCCCGGCGAAGATGATCGGCACTCCCAGAGTCATGACCTGGGGTTCGTAGCCAAGCCCCTCAAGCAGCAGGCTGGCAATGCCGTTGGTGACTGCGATGTCGCTCCAGCCCGGATCGCCCAGCCGCACCGTGGCGCATGCCTCGTCCTCGACCGCGCCCTGCGCCTGGAGAGTCGTGGCGGCCAACAACAGGCTACTGGCCACAACCGCATTAATGGTTTTTTTCATATCCGTCTGCCTTCTCTCTGTCGAAAGGTTCCTTGGTGACGACGCGTTCGCCGCCGATTTGGGTCGTCAAGGTCGAGGGTAACGCGCCTTGCGCTCGAGGTCGTCCAGATCGATGTGATTGCGCATGTACTGCTGGCTGGCATCGACCCAGGGTTGATGGTCCCAGCTGGTCAACTTACCCCGTTTCAGCGCTTCGCTGACCAGACGCCGCCGACGCTGGCTGGCCAGCACCTGACCATGAATGGCCGGGATATCCCAGCGCTGTCGAGCCTCGGCGAGGAAGGCCTCGGCCAGCGCCTGATGATCGGAGGCACCCATCAGGTTTTCACGTTCAGACGGGTCGTTGACCAGATCGAACAGCAAGCAGGGATCCTGCTCCGAATAGATGAATTTGTACGCGCCGCGACGAATCATCATCAGCGGACTGGTAGTGCCTTCGGCCATGTATTCGCCGATCACCTCGTCATGGCCGCCGTGGCCGGTCAGGTGCGGCATCAGCGAGCGGCCATCGAGCGGCAGGTTGGTCTCCAGCGTGCCGCCAGCCAGTTCCACCAGCGTTGGCAGCAGGTCGGCGGTCGATACCGAGGCGCTGACCCGCGCCGGTTCGATACCCGGCGCATGGATGATCAGCGGCACGCGAGCGGCCATCTCGAACCAGTGCATCTTGTACCAGAGCCCCCGTTCACCCAATTGGTCGCCATGATCGCCGGAGAACACCACGATGGTGTCGTTGGCCAGGCCGCATGCCTCGAGGGTCCTCAGCAACTTGCCGACGTTATCGTCGATGTAGCTGCAGGCGCCGAAGTAGGCACGACGGGCGTCCCGGATCTTGTCTTCGGGCAACGTCTTGCCCCACAGGTCGATGACCTTGAGCAGCCGTTGCGAATGCGGGTCCAGTTCATCCTGGGCGATAGCCAGGCGTGGCAGCGGAATGTCTTCGTCCCGGTAGCGATTCCAGTACTCCTCGGGAATGGTGTAGGGATCGTGAGGGTGGGTCATCGATACCGTCAGGCAGAACGGCTGGTTGTCGTCCGCCCGAACGAAGTCGTAGAGGTACTGCTGCGCCTTGAATACCACCTCTTCATCGAAATCCATCTGATTGGTGCGCACGCTGGGACCTGCCTGCAACACCGACGACATGTTGTGATACCAGCTCAGGCGTGCGTCCGGTTCATCCCAGTTCACTGCCCAGCCGTAATCGGCAGGGTAGATATCGCTGGTCAGCCGTTCCTCATAGCCGTGCAGCTGGTCCGGGCCGCAGAAGTGCATCTTGCCGGACAACGCCGTGCGATAGCCGAGCCGTCGCAGGTAATGGGCATAGGTCGGCACGTCAGCAGGGAAATCGGCGGCATTGTCGTAAGCGCCAATCTTGCTCGGCAGCTGTCCGCTCACCAGCGTGAAGCGCGACGGTGCGCAGAGCGGGCTGTTGCAGTAGGCCGAATCGAACACCACGCCTCCGGCAGCCAGGCGCGCAAGATTCGGCACCTTGATCGGTGACGCCGGGTCGTGGATCGGGAGAATGGGAGCGGCCATCTGATCGGCCATGATGAACAGGATATTGGGGCGCTTCATGATGCGATGATCCATGCTTTTTTTATGCGAGACTGCATGGGCCTCAGTCTGGCGCCTCCAGTGCTGCGGTAAACCCGGCTACCGGCAATGCCTTGGATAAGTACAGCTAATGCCAAATCGATTCGATCAGATTTCGCTCGACGCGCTGCGGGTATTCGAATCCGCCGCCCGCCAGCTGAGCTTCACCGCTGCGGCGCTGGAGCTGGGCAGCACTCAGCCGGCAATCAGCCAGCAGATCAAAAAGCTGGAGCACCAACTGGCGATTCGCCTGTTCGACCGCGTTTACCGCGGCATAGCCCTGACCGAGTCCGGCGAGTTGTTGTTGGGCTATGTGCAGCAGGGCCTCGGCGCGCTGGATGCCGGCCTCGCCGCAGTTACTACGCAGCAGCAACACGAGGTGCTTCAGGTCGCCACCGACTTCGCATTCGCCGCGTACTGGCTGATGCCTCGCTTACAGCGCTTCCATCAGCTCCATCCCGCAGTCGACGTCAGCTTGGTCACGAGCGAGCGCGGCCTGGGCGCGCTGCCATCGGAAACCGACGTAGCCATTATCTTTGGCGATGGCCGCTCCAAGCATGGCGAAGCGCACCTCTTGTTCAACGAAGAGGTGTATCCCGTCTGCAGCCCACTGCTGATGAAAACCCAGACCCCGCCCCTGGCGCCGGTAGCACTGGCAAGGCTACCGCTGCTTCATCTTCGGCCGGAAAGCCGTTCGCGCTGGCTCGACTGGGGTCATGTGTTCCGCGCATTTGGAATTGCCGAGACGCCAGCCTCCGGCATGTTGCGCTTCGACAATTACACCCTGCTGATCCAGGCCGCCATCGCAGGTCAAGGCGTCGCGCTCGGCTGGCGTCATCTGGTCGACGATCTCTTGGCTCAGGGGCTGCTCTGTCGACTGTGCAGCGAAAGCGTGCGCACAGAGTTCGGCTATTACGTAGTCCTGCCGGAGCGCAAGCGGCGCCAGCGCCTGATCGGCAGTTTCGTAACCTGGCTACAGAGCGAACTGACCGAAGACGGGCTAGAAAGCTGATGCTGTCAGACAGTCACCAGTAGTTTTCCACCGCCACCTGCCCTGGCCGACGGGTCAGGCTGAGGTTGAGGTCGCGAGCCTTCAGTAGCGTACGGGTGTCTTCGATCATCTGCGGATTGCCGCAGAGCATGATCCTCGAGTGCTCAGGTTCCAACTGCAGATCAGCGGCGCGCTCCAGCTCGCCGTTCTCGATGAGTGTGGTGATACGACCGTTCAGCGCCCCGGGCACCTGCTCGCGGGTGACGACTGGCAGGTAGGTCAGCTTCGAACCCAGCCCCTCAAGGTAGTCGCGCTCTGGCAGGTCGTGGATAAGCTGCTGATACGCCAATTCCGAAGCGGTGCGCGCGCTGTAGACGAGCACAATCCGCTCGAAGCGTTGCCAGACCTCGAAATCCTGCAGGATCGATAGAAACGGGGCGATGCCGGTGCCAGTGCCCAGCAGCCACAGGTCACGGCCGTCGACGAATCGATCGAGTGTCAGGAATCCAAACGCCTGCTTGTCCACCAGCAGCTCGTCGCCGGGTTGAAGGCGGCTCAGCTCGCTGGTGAATTCACCGTCCGGCACCACGATGGAGAAGAAATCGAGGAATTCGTCATGCGGCGCGGACACCATCGAATAGGCGCGCCACACGATGCTGCCGCTCGGTTTGCGCACGCCGAGGCGGGCGAACTGCCCGGCGGTGAAGCGAAAGCCAGGGTCGCGGGTGGTGCGCAGAGTAAACAGGCTGGGCGTCAGGGTCTGCACCTCGAGCAGGCGCTGACGGGTGAACTTCTCTTCGCTGGCGGTCATACTTCACTCCTTCCGAACTTGGGCGAACCACGTGCCCAGGCCGTGGAAAAACGTAGACGAGGCAGGCAAGACAAGGCAGAAACAGCCGAAGAAGCGGAGTTTAGTTTTCTAAATGAGCATTCTGAGGCTGGTTCTAACGCAGTATTGCCAACGCAGTTAGTTTTTCCGCGGCCTGGGACCTTGATACTCCTTTCCGACGCCTACAAACACCGCCAGTTCTTATGCCTATTCTTGAATCACCCTTCGCCCGCCTCGACCTGGTCCGCCAGCCTGAACAGCCCAACGAACCGCTACAGGCCTTCGATGCTGCGGACGAATACCTGCTGGCGCAGATCCATGAACAGGGATTGCCCACCGGCAGCCGCGTGCTGGTGCTCAACGACAGTTTCGGCGCCCTCGCCTGCTCGCTGGCGCAGCATGCGCAGGTCACCAGCAGTGGCGATTCGCATCTGGCACACCTGGCGCTCGAAAAGAACTTGCAGCGCAACGGGCTTTCCAGCGACGCCGTGAGCTTCGTACCGGCTAGCGAAGTGGCCCAAGGCCCGTTCGACCGGGTGCTGATCCGGGTGCCAAAAACCCTTGCGCTGCTGGAGGAACAGCTGACCCGCCTGAACGGCCAGTTGGCACCGGGCGCCCAGGTAATCGCCGCCGCGATGATCAAGCATCTTCCACGTGCGGCCGGCGACTTGCTGGAGAAATACATCGGCCCGGTGCAAGCCTCGCTGGCGGTCAAGAAGGCGCGTCTGCTGACCGCAACCCCCGTGGACAAGCCAGTGCCCCGCTCGCCCTACCCGACGCGCTACCGACTCGATCATCCCGGCATCGAACTGATCAACCACGCCAATCTGTTCTGCCGCGAAGACCTCGACATCGGCACCCGCGCCTTTCTTCCGCATCTGCCCAAGGCACTCGGCAACCTGCGCGCGGCGGATCTGGGCTGCGGTAACGGCGTGCTCGGCATCGTCTACGCGCTGAGCAACCCGCAGGCGCAGATGACCCTGGTGGACGAGAGCTACATGGCGGTGCAGTCGGCGCGGGAAAACTGGCAGGCCATACTCGGCGAGCGCCCCGCCGATATCCGCGCCGGTGACGGGCTGGCCGAGCAGCCGATGGATTCGCTGGATCTGGTGCTGTGCAATCCACCCTTCCATCAGCAGCAGGTTGTCGGCGATTTTCTTGCCTGGCGAATGTTCACCCAGGCCAAAACGGCGCTGTGCAAAGGAGGCGAGCTATGGATCGTCGGCAACCGTCACCTCGGTTATCACCTCAAGCTCAAGCGGCTGTTCGGTAAGGTCGAGCAGGTGGCTGCGACGCCCAAGTTCGTGATCCTGCGGGCGATCAAAGCGTGAGCGACATGCCGGTTCGTATGAGCGTGCAACAGTTCGCCTCTCGGACCGGCCTGTCCGCTCACACCCTGCGCTACTACGAAAAGATCGGTCTGCTCAGGCATGTCGTTCGGGACGCCAGCGGCCGTCGGGTGTATGGACCGCGTGATCTTGAATGGGTTGGTTTCATTCTGCGTTTGAAAGACACCAACATGGCGCTGGACGACATCATCCGCTACGCCGATCTGCGCGAGCTCGGCGAATCCACATTAGAGGCGCGCCAGGCATTGCTCGAAGACCATGCGACCCGGCTGCAGGAACGCCTCCAGCGCGACCGCGAACACCTCGATGCGCTAGAGGCAAAGATCGAGCTGTATCGCCAGCAAACGAGCGCTTGACTTAGAGTCGACTCCAACCCGCAGGCTGTCTTCTCCATAATCGAGAGGACTGTTTCATGCCTGCATCGACCCGCTACACCCGAGGCCTGGCGAAACTCGAAGAAATCGACGGCGAAGCCGGCCACGCCGTCATCGACAGCCTGCAAGCCATCGCTCCGGATCTGGCCCGTTACGTCATTGAATTTCCCTTCGGCGATATCTACCAGCGCCCCGGCCTCGACCTGCCCCAGCGCGAACTCGCCACGGTCGCGGCCCTGACGGCGCTCGGTCATTGCCAACCGCAGCTCGCGGTACATATTCACGGAGCACTGAATGTCGGCTGCACGCCGGAGCAGGTGGTCGAGGTGATCATTCAGATGGCCGTCTACGCAGGTTTTCCCGCCGCGCTCAACGGCATGGCGACAGCCAAGGCAGTATTTGCCGAGCGCGGATTGTTGAGCGACCCGGCAGCGGAGGCGAGTTGAACCCTGTGGACTGGGCGAAAGGCTGCCCGACCCGCCCCGGGAAGCTGAGCGGAGTACCGCCCGGCCCAGCCGATTGAGCTGTTCCGATTCCGAGCCCGATGCAAGCGCTCGGGGACGCCGAGCCTTGACCGCGAATGGCCTGCCCATGCTGGTCCAGATCAGCGTGTTGGGGTGGGCGTAAGGCAACAAAACAGCGCCTCGGCCGCCAGTTGAATCGGCCCAAGCAGCGAAGGTTGGGGGGCCGCGCCCGGCCGCGTGCTAATCTGCACGACCCTGCTTCGCCTGCGCTCGCCTGATGTCCACTCACGCCAAGCTGTTGCTGCGCCACCAACGCCCCTTCATCAAGTTCTGGTTTGCCCGCGTGTTTGCCGCCAGCGGCTTCCAGATGCTTGCCGTAGCCATTGGCTGGCATATGTACGAACTGACCGGGAGCGTGCTGGATCTCGGGCTGGTGGGCCTGGCCGAGTTCTTCCCCCGTCTGCTGTTCATTCTCTGGACAGGGCACGTCGCCGACCGTTTCGATCGACGTCGGGTCGCGGCGTTGTGCCAGGGTTTGCAAGGGTTGATCGCCCTGGCCCTGGTGCTGGGTAGCGGCGGGCTCGGGGTGACGCGAGAGATGATCTTCGTGCTGGCCTTTCTGCTCGGCAGCGCCCGGGCCTTCGAAGGGCCAGCGACCCAGGCGCTGCTGCCAAGTCTGGTTCCGACGCAACTGTTTCCCGCCGCCGTGGCAGCGTCATCCTCGGCCATGCAGACAGCGACCATCGTCGCCCCGGCGTTGGGCGGTCTGCTGTTCGCCATCGGCCCCCTGTGGGTCTACGGGCCGGTGGCGCTGCTCTTCGCCCTCGCCTGCAGCCTGATGCTGAGCCTGCCGAAACGCCCGGCTCCAGCCAAGCAGACCGGACCGGCAATGGACAACCTGTTGGCTGGGATGCGCTTCATCCGCAGCCGACCGGACATCTTCGGTGCCATCTCGCTGGACATGTTTGCCGTGCTGCTAGGTGGCGCCACTGCGCTACTGCCGGTGTTTGCCAAAGACATTCTGCTGACAGGCCCCTGGGGGCTTGGCCTGCTGCGCTCGGCGCCAGCGGTAGGTGCGTTGCTGATGTCGTTCTGGCTGGCGCGTTACCCAATCAATCGACAGGTTGGTCGGGTCATGTTTGCCGCCGTCGGGGTGTTCGGCCTGGCGACCATCGCCTTCGGCCTTTCCAGGTCGTTCTGGCTATCCATGGGCGTACTCGCCGTCCTTGGTGCGGCCGACATGATCAGCATGGTCATCCGTGGTGCCTTCGTGCAGCTGGAAACGCCGGACGCCATGCGCGGCCGGGTCAGCGCTGTGAATGGTCTGTTCATCGGTGCCTCGAACCAGCTTGGCGAGTTCGAGTCAGGACTGACGGCGCATTGGTTCGGTACGGTACCGGCGGTGGTAATTGGAGGCGTCGGCACGCTGCTGATCACTGGCACCTGGATGAAGCTGTTCCCGACGCTGGCCAACCGCGACCAGTTGCATCGGGATCTGGATTAGCGGTTTCGGTGGAAGACGCTCCGCGGTCTTCCACCCTACTTACGCACACACGAAAGTCGCGCACTCGTAGAGTGGAAAACGGCAACGCCTTTTCCACGCGCCTGGCCGGTTACAACAGCTTGTCCATGGTGATCGGCAGATCGCGCACGCGTTTGCCGGTCGCATGGTAGATCGCATTGGCTACGGCTGCGGCGACACCGACGATGCCGATCTCGCCAACGCCCTTCGAGCCCAGTGCGTTGACGATGTCGTCCTTTTCTTCAACGAAGATCACATCAACCTCGCCAATATCGGCGTTAACCGGAACATGGTATTCCGACAGGTTGTGATTCATGTAACGTCCCAGGTTGTGGTCGATCATGGTTTCTTCATGCAAGGCCTGTCCTATGCCCCATACCACACCGCCCACGATCTGGTTGCCCGCCGTTTTCGGGTTCACCACCCGGCCGGCCGCAACCGCACTGACCACTCGGGTAACCTTCACGGTACGCAACGTTTCATCGACCTGAACCTCGACGAAGATGGCCGAATGAGTCGCGCTGGAGTAGCCATTGCGCTTCTCGCCGGGCTTGGCGCTGACCTCAGCCTCCAACTCACCGCTTACCGCGACGATTTGTTCGAGGTCGACACACTTGTCCGGCGCCGCTTTCAGACGCATTTGCCCGTCCACGAACTCGACGTCGTCAACTTTCGCGCCAGTGAATGGCGAGACGGGCGACTGCTGGGCTGCATCGAGCAATTTCTGACGCAGCGCTTCGCACGCCTGTTGCACGGCGGTACCCACCGATGAAACGGTGAACGACCCGCCTTCTAGCGGTGCCTGGGACAGGCTGGAATCACCCAGACGAAACTCCACACGCTCCATCGGCATGCCCATCGCTGCGGCCGCGATCTGCGTCATAACAGTGTAGGTGCCGGTGCCGATATCGGATGTAGCGCTGCTAACCACCAGCCGCCCATCGGGGCCCAGGCAGGCCTTGGCGGCGGCCGGCATCTGCATGGCCTCCCAGACACCTGTCGCCATGCCCCAGCCGATCAGCTGGTTACCCTCGCGCATGGAGCGCGGCTCCATGGAACGACGCGACCAACCGAAGCGCTCGGCACCCTGTTTGTAGCACTGGCGCAGCTCCTTGCTGGAGTAAGGCTTATCCTCGTTGGCGTTGCGATCGGTAAAGTTGGTGAGCCGTAGCGCGACCGGATCAACCTGCGACGCGTAAGCCAACTCGTCCATTGCGCACTCCAGCGCATAGACGCCGATAGCTCCGCCCGGCGCGCGCATGTCCAGCGGCGTGTATACGTCCAGCGGCACCAGCTGATAGTCCAGCTTCACATTCGGGCACTTGTAGAGCATTCCCGACCATTCTGCTTCGTGCTCGGTGAAGTCTTCGAACGAAGACGTCTGACCGATCGCCTGGTGGGTGATCGCCTGCAGTTGGCCGTCGGCCCCAGCACCGATGGACAGACGCTGAACCGTGCGTGGCCGGTAGCCGAAAGTGAACATCTGCTGTCGCTTTAGCGCGACGCGCACCGAACGCTTGAGTTTGAGCGCAGCCATCACAGCGAGCGGCAACTGGTATTGGGGACGCAGGCCAGAGCCAAACGCACCACCGACAAAAGGCGAGAGGATGCGGATCTTGCCTTCCATGCCGAACACGTTTTCCAGATAGCGCATGCAGTTCTGCACGCCCTGGGTCTTGTCGTAGATCTCCAGGTTGCCTTCGGGCAGGTAATGCACCGTTGAGGCATGGGGCTCCATCGGATTGTGGTGCTCGACAGGCGTGCTGTATTCGACATCGACCCGCACCGGCGCGCTGCCAAGGGCACTGTCCACGTCGCCACGGGGCGGCGGCAGCTCAGCCGGCGCCTTGTGCATGGTTTCCAGTTCGCTGAGCAGGTCAGTGTGGTGGGGTTCGCGCTCGTATTCGACACGTACGAGGCTACCGGCGTAACGGGCCAGTTCGAGGTTTTCCGCTACCACCAGCGCGATCGGCTGGCCGCTGTAGAGGATTCGATCGTTGAACAGGGGACGGAACGGCGAGCCGTCCGCAGCGTCGTCGTCCTCGTAGGGATCGTCGTAACTGGCGACCGGCGGGCGGTTCTGGTGGGTCAATACCAGCGCCACGCCCGGTACGGCTTCAGCCGCGCTGGCGTCGATGCTGACAATCCGCCCCCGCGCGATGCTGCTGTTCACCACGCTGCCATAGAGCAGGCCGGGCACGTCGAACTCGGCGGCATAGTGCGCCTGGCCGGTGACTTTGAGCGGGCCGTCTACACGATTCAACGGTTGTCCGAAGGGAGAAGTGGCTGGTTTCATCGGGCGGCTCCTTTGGCTGCGTCTGTCAGGGCGCGAACAATGGCGCGCCGGCCCAGTTCAATCTTGAACGCGTTATGTTCGAAGCCACTGGCACCCTCGAGCAGGATGTCCGCAGCGGCAGTGAACGCGGCTTCGTCAGCCGGCTTGCCGACCAGCGCCGCCTCCGCTTCGGCCTTGCGCCAGGGTTTGTGCGCCACGCCACCCATGGCAATACGGGCGCTGCGGATGCCTGCGCCATCCATATCCAGTGCAGCCGCTACCGACACCAGGGCAAAGGCGTAAGAGGCGCGGTCACGCACCTTGAGGTAGCTGCTGTGTGCTGAGAAGTCCTGTGCAGGCAGCTCCACAGCGGTGATCAGCTCGCCGTCGATCAGCGTGTTGTCCGCTTCCGGCGTCTGACCCGGCAGGCGATGGAAGTCGGCCATTGGGATACGCCTTTCGCCCCGCGGCCCTTGCACATGCACCACAGCCTCCAGCGCGGCCAGGGCGACGCACATATCGGACGGATGTACGGCAATGCAGGCCTCGCTGTGCCCGAGAATCGCATGGATGCGATTGAGGCCGTCACGCGCCGGGCAGCCGGTGCCCGGCTCACGCTTGTTGCACGGGGTGGTGGCGTCATAGAAGTAGTAGCAACGGGTGCGTTGCAGCAGGTTGCCGCCGGTGGTGGCCATGTTGCGCAGCTGCGGCGAGGCACCCGCCAGGATCGCCTGGGACAGCAGCGGATAGCGCGCTTCCACCAAGGGATGCCAGGCCAGATCGGCATTGCTGACCAGCGCGCCGATGCGCAAACCACCTTCTGGGGTCTCTGCGATATCTGCCAGGGGCAGCTGGGTGATGTCGATCAATTGTGAAGGACGGGTGACGTTTTCCTTCATCAGATCGAGCAGGTTGGTGCCCCCCGCAATGTAGCGGCTGTCAGGCCGAAACTGGTCGATGGCTTCTTCGACGCTGCTTGGGCGGGCGTAGCTGAAGGGGTTCATGGCGTCACCTCCTTCGCACCGGCGAGGCGCTCACGGGTCGCCGCCGTGGCGTCCTCTATCGCCGCAACGATGTTGGGATAGGCACCACAGCGGCAGACGTTGCCGCTCATCTGTTCCCGCAGGTCGTCCCTCGTCTCGGCGCGCCCCTCGGCAATCATGCCCACCGCCGAGCAGATCTGCCCGGGCGTGCAATAGCCGCACTGGAAGGCATCGTGTTCGACGAAGGCAGCCTGCATCGGGTGCAGCTCTTCGCCCTGCGCCAAGCCCTCGATGGTGGTCAGCTTCGCGCCGTCGTGCATCACCGCCAGGGTCAGGCAGCTGTTGATCCGCTTGCCGTTGAGCAGCACCGTACAGGCGCCGCACTGGCCGTGATCGCAGCCCTTTTTCGTGCCGGTCAGGTGCAGTTGTTCGCGCAGCAGATCGAGCAGAGTAGTCCAGGGATAGACCTCGACTTCGCGGCTTTGGCCGTTCAGTTGGAGGGTGATCGAACAGGCGGAAATCCCACCTGTAGCGGTAGATGTTTCGCTCATGGCAGCCTCACGGTTTGGGGGGGCTTCGGCTGCCTGTTCTGTGCAGGATCGCCGAAAACCTCAGGCATTAGGTGCGCTTTCCGTGCGCCTAGGGGTACGACTGCCAGGTCGGAAAAAACGTTCAGCCCAGGTTGCGCCAGCGCGGCGGAGGAACTGTGGAGGCTTGGCTGGAGCCCCCGAAGCGGGCCTATGAAGCCAGCAGCCAGGCGACGAGTGGCGTCAGAGGGTTCGCCGATCCTCGGGTCGGTCAATGTCCTGCAGCACCCCTTCGTCATCCACTTCGATTTCAAACACCGATGCATTTGCGAACAATGCCTGAGCACCGCGCTCACCATCGAGCGCCAACAGCGCGGCACGATGATTGGCGCCGATGCCGCGTGGGTTGCCACGCTGCCCCTGATGACGGGGAACGATCAAGCGATCCGGTTCAATCTCGGAAGCGATACGCCTTATGGTCTCCGGGCGCACATAAGGCATATCACCAAGCACCACCAACCATCCTTGCGCAGCCGGATACCGAGCAACGGCCTGCGCCAGACTGTGGCCGAGCCCATTGCTGTGAACAGCGAACACTTCTGCACCAGACGGCCGAGCATCACCAAGCCAGGCGAGCAGCGCGTGATTGTCTGTGCGGGTCACCACGACCGTATTCTCGACCACGCCAACCAGCGCGCTTAGCGTCACGGCCAGAACGGCCGGCGCATCAGGCAGACCATTGCTCGACACCAGCAGTTTGTCTTCATCGATTCGCTCGCGGTATCGGCTGCCCTGCCCCGCAGCCAGCACCAGCGCGCATACGCCATTGATCGGCTCGCATACAGCACGCTCGTGATGCGGCTCGCCCATGGGTGAAGCTTCTAAATGGATTGGGCTGGGCTCCCGGCCCGAGTGGTGAGTCATTGCATCTCCCTGGATTCGTGCGTTCGATAGGGACCGCAGCGCCAGCTTTGGTTACTACCCCAGCGGTTCCAGGGCCGTGGCAGCCAGAGCGGTATTGGCCTTCGCCAGTAGAACCGACGAGTCACTCTAATCAAATTCAACCTGCTGGAGCGACGGTGTAAGATGCGCCGCTTTTGCGAGCATCGCCCGGATAAGCTTTGCTGTACCGAGCAAATCGTCCAGAGAGACAACCCCAACGCACCATCGACCGGCAAGAAGAGGAATCACCATGCTGGAGAAGCTGTTCCAACTCAAGGCGCACAACACCACGCTGCGCACCGAGATCCTGGCCGGTCTCACAACCTTTCTGACAATGGCCTACATCCTCTTCGTCAACCCGAGCATCCTTGCCGAAACCGGCATGGATCACGGCGCGGTGTTCGTTGCCACCTGCCTGGCCGCAGCCATCGGCTCGGCGGTGATGGGCCTGGTCGCAAACTACCCGATCGCCCTGGCGCCGGGGATGGGCCTGAATGCCTTTTTCACCTACACCGTCGTGCTGACCATGGGCTACACCTGGCAGACCGCACTGGGCGCGGTGTTCCTGTCGGGTGCGATCTTCTTTTTGCTGTCGATCTTCAAGATCCGCGAATGGATCATCCATAGCATCCCGCTGGCGCTGCGCTCGGGCATCGCGGCAGGTATCGGCCTGTTCCTGGCGATCATCGCGCTGAAGAACGCCGGCATCGTTGTCGACAACCCGGCCACGCTCGTCGGCCTGGGCGACCTGACCGCCGGCGGCCCGCTGCTGGCCTGCCTGGGGTTCTTCCTAATTGCCGCCCTGGCCTACCGCAAGGTTACCGGCGCCGTGATGATCGGCATTCTGGTCGTCACTGTGCTGTCGATCGTTCTCGGCCTGTCCGAACTGACCGGCGTAGTGTCGATGCCGCCATCTCTGGTTCCGACCTTCATGGAACTGGACATCATGGGCGCGCTGGACATTGGCCTGGTCAGCGTGATCTTCGCCTTCCTGTTCGTCGACTTGTTCGACACCTCCGGCACCCTGATCGGCGTAGCGCAGAAAGCCAATCTGCTGGACAAGGACGGCCGCATGCCGCGCCTGGGCCGCGCACTGCTGGCCGACAGCACCGCGACTATGGCCGGCGCCGCGCTGGGCACCTCGACCACCACCAGCTATATCGAATCGGCAGCCGGCATCAGCGCCGGTGGCCGCACCGGTCTGACCGCCTGTGTAGTCGCGCTGCTGTTCCTGCTCAGCCTGTTCTTCGCCCCGCTGGCGGGCGCCGTACCTGCCTACGCCACGGCACCGGCGCTGCTGTTCGTTGCGGTGCTGATGATGAGCAGCCTGGCCAACATCGACTGGGACGACCTCACCGTCGCCGCACCAGTGGCCATCGCCGCGCTGGCCATGCCGCTGACCTTTTCCATCGCCAACGGTATTGCCTTCGGCTTCATCGCCTGGACGGCGATCAAGCTGCTGGCCGGCCGCTGGCGCGAGCTGAGCCCGGCCATGTGGATCCTCTCAATCCTGTTCGTGGTCAAGCTGGGCTGGTTCGCCGGCTGACGACGTAGGGTGGATGACGTTTTTTCATCCACCTTTCATGCAGAGACGGTGGATGGGTGAAGCGTCAGCTGCGCGCCCCGATCCACCCTACGATTTAATTACCCACCCGAAGAGTCCCCATGAGCGCTCCGCAATTCGACCCCGCCACCTACGACGCCCAACTCGCCGCGAAAGCCGCACGGCTGGTGGAACTGCTGGCGCCCTTCGAGGCCCCCGCGCCGGAAGTCTTCGACTCACCTCGCGAGCACTATCGCCTGCGCGCCGAGTTCCGCCTGTGGCGCGAGGACGGCCAGCGGCATTACGCGATGTTCGAGCAGGGCGACAAGCACACGCCGATCCTGATCGATGAGTTCCCTATCGCCAGCCGACGTATCAACGAGCTGATGCCGCAGCTCAGGGCCGCCTGGCAAGCCAGCGAAACGCTGAGTTTCAAGCTGTTCCAGGTCGAATTTCTGACCACGCTCTCCGGCGATGCGCTGATTACCCTCGCCTACCATCGACCGCTGAACGACGCCTGGCAGCAGGAGGCCGAAAATCTGGCAGCAACACTAGGCGCCAGCATCGTCGGCCGTTCCAAGGGCAAGCGCATCGTCGTCGGCCGCGATTACGTGACCGAGCAATTGACCGTTGCCGGTCGTACCTTCAGCTATCGCCAACCGGAGGGCGCTTTTACCCAGCCCAACGGCGATGTTTGCCAAAAGATGCTGAACTGGGCCTACGACGTACTGGGCGAGCGCAGCGACGACCTGCTGGAACTCTATTGCGGCAACGGCAACTTCACCCTGCCGCTGGCGACCCGTGTACCCAAGGTGCTAGCGACTGAGATCAGCAAATCCTCGGTCAATGCTGCGCTGGCCAACCTCGACGACAACGGCATCGACAACGTCAGCCTGGTTCGCCTGTCCGCAGAAGAGCTTACCCAGGCACTGAACGAGGTACGCCCGTTCCGCCGCCTGGCCGGTATCGATCTCAAGAGTTACACCTTCGGCAGCGTCTTCGTCGACCCGCCACGCGCCGGGATGGACCCGGACACCTGCGAGCTGACCCGCCGCTTCGAACGCATCCTCTATATCTCGTGCAACCCGGAAACCCTGGCGCAGAACATCGCCCAGCTGCACGACACCCATCGCATCGAACGCTGCGCCCTGTTCGACCAGTTCCCCTACACCCACCACATGGAGTCGGGTGTGCTGTTGGTGCGTCGCTGATCGGAGCGACGTATCGCGAAGTCAGAGCAGAATCGTCATCCACACCAGCAGGATGAGCAGCAGCGTTAGCAGCTGGGCGGCGCTGCCCATGTCCTTGGCCTTCGCGGAAAGCGGATGCAGCTCTAGCGAGATGCGATCGACGGTCGCTTCGATGGCCGAATTAAGCAGCTCGATGATCGGTGCCAGCAGCACTACAGCAATCAGCAGCGCACGCTCGACCCGGCTGACCTGCAGGACACACGCCAGCGGCACGAGCACCAGCGCCAGCATGAGCACTTGGCGAAACGCCGCCTCGCCCACGAAAGCCGCTTTAAGCCCGGCGAGCGAATAGCCCGTAGCGCTGAACATTCGCCGTAGTCCCTTTCGCCCCTTGAGGGACTCAGCGCCCAGATCCGAGCCCATCAAACCGCTCCCGTGCCAGACGCTGTTGCATAGGCACGGCGCAACAGTGCCCAGTCCCCATCCGGCATGCCTTCGCGATGGCGGTTGAGCTGGCGCAGGTCGTGCCGGGCGGCATCTACCTGGCGCAGGCGTCGGCGACTTTTTTCAAGATCGAGCACGGCCACTTCGACGCCGCTGGTCTGCTCCGCATCCACCTTGATGAACACATGCTTGGGGTAGCAGCAGCCGTGCTGCCAGCGCGCGCGATGAAAACGCGCCAGGGTCGCGGCGACCTGCTCGAGCATCTGCCGATGAAGCGCCTCGCCCCAACGTTGACGATGGTCATCGCGGTACCACTGTTCGAGGCTGATATAGCCTTGCAGCTCTTCGGTGACCAGCAACGCCCGCCACTGGCCGTCATCCTGCTTGGCAGCGCAGTAGATCAGCCGGGGCACCCGCACGCCGAGAGTGGCAAAGGCGTCCAGCGCATCCCGCTCACGCAACACGGTTGGGCGGCCGAACGGGTGCAATAACGAACGATAGAGGTGCCCGACTTGACGCTTGCAGTACAACGCCCCTTGCGCCGGGTCCCGTGGCTGAATGCATTGGACGCCACTTTCTCCGTCACGCCGCTGGTTTGGTGCTTCGACCCAGTCACCACGGGTATCCCACCAGCGCTTGAAGGTCGTGCTCTGAACGCTGCCACGGGGTAGAACCAACGATGCAGCCATGGCTAGTTCCCCTTGCGCAACACGTAGACCCGCCACATGGCGTAGCCGGGCAGGAAGTCACGATGCCCAACGATCTCGAACCCGGCCTCTGCAAACTCCGCCTCGATCTGCTTCCGGGGGACGACAAAGCGGTTCTGGTTGTCCTTGGCCGGCCGTCGACGCTCCAGGCGCTTGCGCTTCCACGACTTGTAATTGCCATCGACCCAGAGCGACAGGATCACGGTATCGCGGGTGACGCGGCGGAACTCGCGCAACATGGCCAGCCGGTGGGATGGGTCAGCGATGTGGTGCAGCAGGCGCATGCAAAAAATGCTGTCGACCACGTTATCGGCCATGTCGATATCGAAGGCCGAGGTCTGAAAGGTCTCGATGCGGTTGACGATGTGCAACGGCTGCGAAGCGCGCGCTGTGACAAGCATGTCCGCGGAGTTGTCCGCCGCGAAGATCATGCGGCTCGGGTGCTCGGCCAGCAGCGGCCAGAAGCGACCGGCGCCACAGGGCAGGTCCAGCACCAGATCAGGGTCGCCGGCCAGCTTCAGCGCCTCACGCGCCAGCTGCTCGTCGCGCCAGTGGGACAGCCGACGCGCGAGCCCGTCCTGGTGTTTATTGAAGTACTGGCGAGCGTGTTCGCGGTCGTATTTGCGCGAGAAGTCGAGTTCGATGGGGCGTGTATTTGTCATGGTGGGCGCTCGTCTGGAAAGCAGAGCGCCAAACTATCGAGACGCGCATCAAGCTCGCGTCAAAACCATGTGAAAAAAACGTCAAAACGCCTCGGGCTGAAAACGCACCTGAAAACAGCTCCCCTTGGGTTGGCGTTGCCGGACATCGACCGTCCACCCCTGATGCGCGCAGATCCGCCGAACCAGCGACAGCCCGAGCCCCAAACCTTCGCCGCGGCTTTCCACGCCGCGCACGAATGGCTGGAACATGCGCTCCTGCTCCTCCAGCGGTATGCCGACCCCGGTGTCCTCGACACGGAAGCCATCGCTTTCCAGTACCAACTGCACCGAGCCGCTGTCGGTGTAGTGCAGCGCGTTGCGCAGAAGATTGGACATTACCGAGCCCAGCAGGGTGAGGTTGTATTCGCCGCTGTGCTCGCCTTCGCCAACCACTGTGAAGTCCAGTCCCTTGTCGCGAAATAGCGGACCCCAGCGTTCGGCCTGTTCGTGCGCCACGCTCGCCAGGCTGGCACTACCGAGAAACGCCGCCTGCTCCGGACGGGCGCGGGCAAGCATGAGGAAGGTTTGTACCAGCTCATGCATTTCCTGCGCGGCGCGTTCGATCCGCTTGGCCTGGGTTCGTGATTTCTCAGGCAGGTCAGTCTGGCCCAACAGTTCGCAGGCGCCCAGGATGACCATCAGCGGGGTGCGCAGCTCATGACTGACGTCGCTGGTAAAGAGCCGCTCGCGCTCCAGTCCCTGGCGCAACTGGCCCAGCGTGCTGTCGAAGGCAGCCGCCAAGTGCCCCACTTCATCGTCCGGGTACTGCAACGCCAGCGGTGGCGCCATGGGGTGCAGCTGATCGCGATGCCTTACCTGCTGCGCCAGGCGCGAAACCGGCGCCATCACCTTATTGGCCATCAGCCGACCCAGGCCCCAGGCCCCGAGAATGCTCAGCACGAAGCCAGCCAGGACCACGGCAAACAGCGCGTTTTCCCGCGCTTCGAATTCCTGCTGCTCCTCGACCAAAAGATATTGCTCGCCGTCGATCTGGCGACGGTAAACGAAATAAGCGCTGTCGTTGCTCAACACTTCGCTGAAGCCTTCCTCTACATCGCGGAATCCTTCGGGAATGGCGTAACCCGGCACGTCGGAGGCGAAGAAACGCGTGGCCGTATCTAGAGGTGGCGCGATGTTCAACACCAGAACATCGTTGAGCACCACATCGAGTTCGCGGCTCAATTGCTGAGTCATCAAATGTTCTTCGATGAAATGCACCACCGCCACGATGCTCAGCGAAAAAACACCGCTGACCACCAGCGTCATCAGGGTAAAGGCGATGACGATACGCCGGGCAAACGGCTGCCTAGCCAGCATGGCCGACCTCCGCCAGGCGAAAGCCAACGCCGTACACGGTGTGCAGCAGCGGTTCGGCAAAGGGTTTGTCCAGCACCTGCCGCAGCTGGTGAATATGGCTGCGCAGGCTGTCGCTGTCGGGCACATCGTCACCCCAGAGCGCTTCTTCAAGCTGCTCGCGGCGCACCACGGCGGGGCTCTTCTGCATCAGGATCGTCAGCAGCTTGTGGCCGATGGGGTTGAGCCGCAGCGCCTGTCCGGCACGGGTGGCCTGTAGCGTATCGAGATCGTAGTGCAGATCGCCGACCTGCAGCTTGTGTTTGCGCGAGCCCTGACTGCGCCGCAGGATCGCCTCGATGCGGGCAACCAGTTCCGACAGCGCGAAGGGTTTGATCAGGTAATCGTCAGCGCCAGCACCGAGGCCCTGCAGCCTATCGTTGAGCGCATCACGCGCGGTGAGCATGATGATCGGGGTATCGCGTCCGGCATCGTCGCGCAACCGCTTGCAGACCTGGTAACCGTCGATGCCGGGCAGCATGATATCCAGCACGATCAGGTCGTAATGCTCGGTGGCGGCCAGGTGCAGGCCACTGAGGCCGTCCTGCGCGCAGTCGACCACGAAACCTTTCAGCTCCAAGTAGTCCAGCACGTTGGCCAGGATGTCACGGTTGTCTTCGATGACCAGGATGCGCATATCGGCTCGCTAGCAGGCAATAACGGAATTTTCACGCCTTCTTGACGAAGGGCTCACAGGCGGGTGCGCAGACTTCAGCGCGTTCAATCTCGCCTGTGGATCATACGATGACACTCTTTCGACATGCTCAACTTCGTTATCTGTCGCTGCTGCTAGGCCTCTGGCTGAGCATCTTCCTGATCACCCGTAGCACCCTGCTCTTTGCCCACTGGCAGGAAGCGGCCAGCACAGTCGACGGGCTACTGCGCGTCTATGGCCTGGGGATGGTCTACGACCTCGCTTATCTGGCCTTTGCCGCCCTGCCCCTCGCCCTCTATCTGCTGCTGTGCCCACGGCGGATCTGGGCCAACCGCTGGCACCAGCGCTGCCTGACGGTACTGATGGGCCTGAGCCTCTATGCCATGTTGTTTACTGGTGTGGCCGAGTGGCTGTTCTGGGATGAGTTCGGCGTGCGCTTCAACTTCATCGCGGTGGATTACCTCGTCTACTCCGACGAGGTGGTAAACAACATCCTAGAGTCGTACCCGGTCTACACGCTGCTCGCCCTGATTGCGCTGGTGACATTGATCGCCACCGCCGCTTTGCAGAGCGCACTCAAGCGCGCGTTGGCAGCACCGAGCCTGTCCTGGCGTGGTAGCGCGGTGGCATTTGCCGGCCTGCTGGCGACAGCGCTGAGCGCGGGTTTCATTGTCGGTCAGGACTTTCCGCGCGGCACTGGCGGCAATCCCTATCAACGCGAGCTGGCGAGCAACGGTCCGTTCCAGTTTTTCGCTGCGTTTCGCAACAACGAACTGGACTACCAGCAGTTCTACACCACGCTGCCCGAGCAAGACGTAGCCTCTGGTCTGCGGGCTGAAGTCAGCGAGCCCAATGCCCGCTTCATCGGCAAAGACCCGCTGGACATCCGACGCGTCATCGACAACCCCGGTCAGCTGCGCAAGCTCAACGTGGTGCTGATCACCGTCGAGAGCCTCAGCGCGAAGTACCTCGGCAGCTTTGGCGATACCCGTGGCCTGACACCCAATCTCGACCAGCTGCGCCAGCAGAGCCTGTTCTTCAACAACTTCTACGCCACCGGCACCCGCACCGACCGCGGCCTGGAAGCCATCACCCTGTCCGTGCCACCGACACCGGGCCGCTCCATCGTCAAGCGCATCGGCCGGGAAAGCGGTTTCGCCAGCCTCGGCCAGCAACTGCGCGCGCAGGGCTACGACAGCGTGTTTCTCTACGGCGGGCGCGGTTACTTCGACAACATGAGCGCGTTCTTCAGCGGCAACGGCTACCGCGTGGTGGACCAGAGCAGCGCAGACGAAGCCGACATCCACTTCAAGAACGCCTGGGGCATGGCCGACGAGGATCTCTATCAGCTGGCGATTCGCGAGGCAGACGCGGACTACGCCGTCGGCAAACCCTTCCTCCTGCAGATGATGACCACCTCCAACCACCGCCCCTACACCTATCCGGACGGGCGCATCGATATCCCGTCCGGCGAGGGCCGCGAAGGCGCGGTGAAATACACAGACGCGACCATCGGCCAATTCCTGCGCAACGCACAGGCTAAGCCCTGGTTCAAGGACACCCTGTTCGTCATCGTCGCTGACCACACGGCTGGCAGCGCGGGTTCGCAGGATCTGCCGGTGGCCAACTACCACATTCCACTGTTCATTTACGGGCCGGGCCTGGTCGAGCCGCGCGAAATGGACATGGTGGCCAGCCAGATCGATATCGCGCCGACGCTACTCGGACTGCTGAATCTGGACTATATGTCGACCTTCTTTGGTCGCAACCTGCTGCGCGACGACGTCAAACCCGGACGGGCATTGATCGGCAACTATCAGCACCTCGGCCTATTCGACGGCAAGGATCTAGCCATCCTCAGCCCACGCCGTGGCGTACGCCGACACGACGATGCGCTGCAGTCGAGTCGTGAATCCACGGCTACCATCGAAGACCCGCTGGTGCGCCGCGACATCGCCTACTACCAAGGAGCCAGTTACGACTACGGTCACGCCCTGCTGAGCTGGAAAAGCCCGCAACCCACCACTCGACACCTCAGCCAGCGCTGAGCCTGCCGGCGCCGTTCGCGGCGCCTCTGGAGTACAGATGTTCATCGTATTGAACACCCCTGCCGCGAGCCGCCCGTTCAATTTCGCGATAGGCTTCGGCTTGCCGACGGCATTGATGGTCCTACTGCTGGTGGCCGACCCGAGCAATCTCGACTTCGCCCTGTCACGCCTGTTTTACGAACCGGGTGTCGGTTTCGTCGGGCGCCACAGCTGGCTGCTCGAAGACGTCCTGCATGACCGGATCAAGCAATTGGTGATCGTGATCGGCGTGCTCGCCATTGGCGGCTTCCTGCTCAGCCTGCTGCCGACTCGGCTGGCCCAGTGGCGCCGCTCGCTGGGCTATCTGGTGCTGGCGCTGGGGTTGTCGACCAGCATCGTCACGCCACTCAAGGCGCTCACCGGCGTGCATTGCCCGTGGAGCCTCGTCGAGTTCGGCGGCGCTGAAACCTTCACGCCGCTGTTTGCCGAGCGCGCACCGACACTCAAGCCCGGTCGCTGCTGGCCCGGCGGCCACGCCTCGGCCGGTTTCTCCTTGCTGGCGTTGTTCTTCGTGCTGCGTGATCGCAAGCCGCGTGCCGCCCGAGTTGCCCTTGCGGTAGCGTTGGGATTGGGCACGCTATTGTCGGTCGGGCGGGTAATGCAGGGGGCGCACTTCTTCTCGCACAACCTGTGGACGCTGCTGTTCGACTGGACGATCTGTTTGGCCTGTTACCGGTTGGTGCTGTATCGAGCGCTGCCTTCGCCGACATCTATAGCCGGAGCCGAACCCGTCTTGTCATAGCAGGGGAAAACCAGAAACGTCGAAACGGCCATGCAGGCCGTTTCGTTTTTTCAAGCTGTGAAAAGCCCAGGTCACACGCGCAGGCCGGGTGACCTGGGATCGCTACCGGCGATAGGCCTGAGCCTTGGACTGGTCGACGTGGCGGCGCCACTCACGATCCCGCTGCCGCTCCAGCGAACTGCTCTGCCAGTCGGCAAGCCCGCCGCTTGCCTCCTGCATTGCCTGACACTGGCGGTAACCATCGCTCCATCCTTCGGCATACAGCGGCTGGGTCAGGTAACGCGGCACATCCTTGCGAAACTTGGCCAGCGCGCCTGCAGCCTGGCGGCCGCTGCCACAGCCTGCCTCGAACCCGTCCACATAGGCCGGGGCGTAGCCTTCAGCGAGCAGCTGCTGCCCGGTAGTTTGACAACCAGCCACCGAAAGACCGGCAAACATGAGCGCGAGCAGCGCTTGGCGACTGTTGGGTTTGCGATGCCGACGGGCACCACGGCTGGGAGACAGAAGGCGAGCGGTCATGGATTCACCCAAGGGAGGACGGAACAGATCCGCAGCACCACCCGGATGCCGCGACGTATGGAAAGTCTGCGCGGGGTGTCGTCAGAGTTTCGTCAAACTGATGTGAATGAAACGTGAAGACGAACCGGCTCAGCTGCCGTGGCGCCGGAAGCTGTAGAACAGGTTCGGTTCGCTGACGAGGTACAGCGTGCCGTCACGGTCGAGGGTCACGCCTTCGGGTTGCGGCGCGGAACGGCGCAGGTCGCTGAACACGCCGTTGAGGCTGCGATAGCTGAGCATTTCGCCGTTGCCGCTAAGCTCCATCAGCAGCCGGGACTCATCGCTCAGCAGAATCAGGTGGCCAGTTTCGGTGTCGAACTGGATGTCAGATAAGTCCGTGGCAAATACCTGATCAGCAATCCAGTCGCTGCGATCATGAATTGCCAGCTGCATGGGCCCGTCGAGGCTGGCCGATACACCGTTGACTTCGTAAAGCTGCAGCGGATCGCGCTCCTTGACGATAAACATCCGATCGCCGGCTGCGTCGTAGGTCAACCCTTCGAATCCCTTGTTGCCGTTGAGGTTGACTCCGAGGGAGAAGAACTGCGCCTCGGATATATCGATTGGCCGGGGCTGTGCCGGTAGCTGAAAGATGCTGACCTGCTGGGCGCGCTCATCCGAGACTGCTACCCGCCCATGGCCCATGTAGGCTATCCCTTCGATATCTCCGAAGCCGTGCAGCGGATATCGCTCAAGCAACTCGCCGGTTTTGCTCAGTACCACCAGCTCGGCCGGCCCGCCATTGACGACGGCCAGCAGACGATCCTGTTCGCCGTCGTAGCTGACGGCAGAAAGGTTTTGATTGATGCCTTGCACGGGCTTGGCATCGATGACAACGCTGTAGCCCGCCAACCCGCGGTTTACAGCGCCGTGCTCGGCAAATCCGGACTGTTGGGTCAGGTAGAAGTAGAGGCGCTCGTTCCAGTGCAACATGACGCTGACAACAAGACTGGCGAGCAGTAGCGCGGCCATGCCGAAATAGCACAGGTTGCGCAACGTCGCGCGGTGCGCGGTAAGCCCAGTTATCTGCATCGACGCGGTCCTTTTTTCTCATCGCTGGCAGCCAACATACCCAGCAGGATGTGAAAAAAACGTCGCGATAGCTTGGAGCAGTGCGTCCGCCTTGCGCCTTGGAAGCGAACAGCGCGCAGGCGGCACGAAAGCAAAGGCGCTCGATGGCCTAAAAGCCACCGAACGACGTCATCGTCAGCCGAGCAATTCGCTGAACGGCAGATACTCTACCGTCTCGCCTTCATCCAACGTGCGGTTGCGCTCGACGATGGCCAGGCCTTCGGCCCAGCTGGCCGAGGTCAGCATTGCCGAACCCTGGCGCGGATGCAGGCATACACGCATCTCACCGTCGACCTGCTCCAGCCGTGCGCGCAGATACTGGCGACGATTGTTGGGCTTGCGCCAGGCGAAACCGGCCGTTAGCCGCAGGGGCTTCGGCAGTACGTCGGTACAGCCCTGAGCGCTGAGCAGGAACGGTCGCGCCACCACCAGCGAGGTGATCAGCGCCGCAGCGGGGTTGCCTGGCAGGCCGATCCAGAGCTTGCCATTGACCTCACCAAAAGCCAGTGGCTTGCCCGGCTGAATCGCCAGACGCCACATGTGCAGCTCACCCAGTTCGCGGATCGCCTGCTTGAGGTGATCTTCCTCGCCCACCGAAACGCCGCCGGAGGTGATGAGCATGTCCCACTCAGACGCAGCCTGCGCCAGCGCATTGCGGCTGGCTTCCAGTTCGTCGACCAGAATTTCGTAGTCGTGCACCTCCAGTCCAAGGCTGCGCAGCACGGTCAGCAGGCAATAGCGGTTGGAATTGTAGATCTGCCCAGGCGCCAAGGGCTGGCCGGGCTCACGCAGCTCGTTGCCACTGGCCAACAGGCCGATGCGCAACCGGCGATAGACCGCGACGCGGGCCACACCGAAGCTCGCCAACAGCCCGATCTCCTGTGGTCGCAAACGCTTGCCGGCCGATAACACGCATTCACCGGCCTGCAGCTCCTCGCCTTGCCGTCGCACGTGGGCGCCAGCCGTCACGCCTGGCAGGTGAACCTGATCGGCTTCGACCTGACAGTCCTCCTGGGCCACCACGGTGTCAGCGCCTGGCGGCAGAGGCGCGCCAGTGAAAATGCGCACAGCATGACCGGCCGGCAACTGCTCGCTGGCGGCATCTCCCGCCGCGATTCTTCCGGCCAAGGGCAGCCAGCCGCCGTCAGCGGGCAAATCCACTGCGCGAAGCGCATAGCCATCCATCGCACTGTTGTCCCAGGCCGGCACAGGGAACGGTGCATCGAGCGACTTGGCGAGCACTCTACCGAGCGCCTCCGACAACGAAACTTCTTCGACCTCCGGCACTGGCGGGACCCGCGCCAGCAATTCGACGATGGCTTCGTCGACCGGCTTCAGCCCGCTGATATCACAGCCCGAGGCACTCATGAACGTGTCTCGCAGCTGCTAGCCGAGGACGCCTTCAGGTGCGGCACGAAGTTGCAGGGCTTGGTGCGGCAGTCCAGCTGCTCAAGAAGGATTTTGTTCCAGGCGGTGCGACAGGCGTTGGTCGAGCCAGGCATGCAGCAAACCAGCGTGCCGTTGCTCATGCCAGCGAGCGCTCGCGATTGAACCGTAGACATGCCGATTTCGCCCAACGAGACATGGCGAAACAGTTCGCCGAAACCATCGACTGTTTTGTCCAGCAACGGCTGTACAGCCTGAGGGGTGTTATCGCGCGCAGTGAAGCCCGTGCCGCCAGTGACCAGCACGACCTGCACGTTGTCGCTGGCGATCCAGTTACAGAGCCGTGCGCGGATCTGCCAGATATCGTCCTTGACGATGGCGCGGTCGGCCAGGGTATGGCCGGCGCTCTGCAGGCCGTCGATCAGTGCCTGGCCAGACGTATCGGAGTCAAGATCACGGGTATCGCTCACCGTGAGCACCGCGATGTTCAGGGCTTTAAATTCGGGGTTGGACAGATGGGCCATGGCAGAAACTCCTGAAGATTGGTTGCTGGCAGGCCTGACTCGCAAGGCCTCTCTCGGTTGGGACTATTTGCTCACCCTGAGCGCTTCGGGGCAAGGGTATCGTTACCGCGACCCAGCGTCGCGGATAGGATTGGCCAGTCTCAAGCCTCACTGACGTTTATCGAATACGAAGTATCGGACCTTCCGCTAGGGAGAATGGCCTCTGCGGCTTGCCTCCAGCGTGTTATGCGCGGTCACCTGCCGCGCGAGTGTGCGCTGCGCCCCAATCCGAACTGATGCACTTACACCCTTGATGATCATCAAGGTACTCACCACGAAGCACTCTATCGTTGCTCCTCGTAAAACTGACCGAACGGCCAATATCAGGCTGTTTGGACTACAGGAGCGCGTCATGTTCAAGATTTTGCCGCCCACTGCGCTGCTACTCGGCCTACTGACCGCCAGCGCACCCTGCCAGGCCGGCATCAGCGACGCCGAAGCGGTCAATCGTGCGGGCCTGCAACGCATGCTTGGCCAGCGCATCGCCAAGACCTACCTGATGATTGGCACCGAGACCCGTGTCGACCTGGCTGCCAGCCAACTCGACGACAGCATTGCCAGCGCTGAGGAAAACGCTCAGTTGCTCGACGAATATGCTACTGGAATGGACATCCGGCAGTCGCTGAACGAGGCGACCCGCACCTGGCATGAGTATCGAAAGCTAGCCCTGAGCAGACCGGACCGCAAACAGGCTGGCGAGCTCTTGCAGCTGGCTGACCGTTTCCTTCTCCATAGCGAAGCGCTGGTACAGGACATCGAGCGCCAAAGTGGCAACCAGGCCACCCGACTGGTCAATCGCAGCGGACGGCAGCGCATGCTCAGTCAGCGTATCGCCATGCTCTATCTCGCCATGAGCTGGAAGCTCCCGGCCCCCCGATTGCGCGACGACTTCGAAACGGCCGTCAATGAGTTTGAAAGCGGGTTGGCCGAACTGAACAAGGCGCCGCAGAATACAGATGAGATCAAGCGGCAACTTGGGAAGATCGAAGCCCAATGGCGTTTCGCTCGTGCCGGCTTCACCTTGGCTGACGATTCACGCTTCGTGCCGACGGTAATCGTCACCACGAGCGACTCGCTGCTGCGCAAGCTTGAACAATTGACGCTGGATTATGAACGCCTGGCCGGGAGCGCCAGATGAATGATCCAAATGGAAGGGTCCGTTAGCCGCTTCGCCAGGTCAGCCGATGGGGTCTCCCCGGCGGAACGGCTGCGGTGAAGCCTCGCCTGATGCCGACTCTGCAGTAGGAGGCGTGTCACCCACCTTGAAGGGCATCGGTGGTTCGCTGGCGAGTCGGTGGGTGGCAGGTTCGAGACGTTCCGGTTCAGCCTCCGGATGCTCGCGCACGGCGCGCCAGGCGAGGCCAGCAAGGACTACTGCAAGCACGCGGTAAAGCGTCGATGCCAGATCGAAGCCGCCCAACTCACCGCCGTCCAGCCAGAGGGAAATCAGCCGCCCCAGCACCAGCGCCGTCATGGTCATTACCAGCATGATCAGGGCTGGGCGGGCTCGTTCCGGAGCACGCGCTGCCCAGATCAGGAATAGCGCCAGCCCTAGCTGCAAGCCGCCGTAGTAGACGCGCAGATGGCTTACCGAAGCGGTTTCCATCAGCAGCATGCCGTTGAGATTGGCCATCTCGTGAGGCCACAGCCAGTAGGCCAAACTGAGGCAGGCCATCACCAATGCCTGCGCAAGCAGAACGAAACGGGCAAAACGCATCGAAAACTCCCCTGACAGCGGCTCCGCACCACGATGGATATCCGACCCGAATCGCCCCGTTTTGGTTCGCTGCTGTCTCTGTGTCCGTCCCCTGTGACATTCGCTCACATCGCGAAGCTTGGGCCCCTGCGAGCATGCGGCTATGCTGCGCACAACCCCGCCGGAGAGACTTTCATGCGCCGCTTATTGCTTGTCACCGCTCTTTTCGCCAGCCTCGCTCAAGCCGCTGACCCCATCGCCATCGAGGTGCACCGCGACGCCAACTGCGGCTGCTGCAAGGCTTGGATAGAACATCTGGAAACCAACGGCTTCAAGGTCGAGGACCACGTCGAAACCGACATGGCAGCAGTCAAGACCCGCCTCGGCGTGCCACATAGCTTGGGCTCCTGCCATACCGGTGTGATCGACGGAAAATTCGTCGAGGGCCACGTACCGGCTGCAGACATCCTCAAGCTGCGCGCACAACCCGATCTGATCGGCGCGGCGGTACCTGGCATGCCGATGGGTTCGCCAGGCATGGAGATGGGCGACCATAAAGACGCCTTCAGAGTGATTGCTGTGAGCGATGAAGGTAAGCAGTCGGTACTGACCGAATACCCGGCAGACTGACGTAACAGACGAAACGCCTGTCGAGCCGCTGAATTTGCTGACGCTGAGGCCGGTCTGACCAGAATAAGTACTGGCAGAGGGATCCACGCATGCGCTGGAAGAAGGCTCGTCGAAGTGACAATGTCGTCGACTCCCGTGGCCGAAGCGGAGGCATCGGTGGCGGGCACCTGAGCCTGGCGGGCGTCGCTATCGTGGTGCTGATCGGTCTGCTGTCCGGCCAGGATCCCATGCAGATCCTGGGTCAGCTGGCCGATCAGTCTGCTCCCGCCTCGACTCAGCAACCCAGCGCCCCCGCCAACGGCGACGACCCGCAGGTTGCCTTCGTGCAGTCGATCCTCGGCGATACCGAGGACACGTGGCGCGCCCTGTTTCAGCAGACCGGGCAGGAGTACCGCGATCCAACCCTGGTGTTGTTCCGTGGTGGCGTGAACTCAGCTTGTGGCTTCGCCAATTCGGCGGTCGGCCCCTTCTACTGTCCGGGCGACCGGCAGGTCTACCTCGACCTGCAGTTCTTCGACGAGATGGCTTCGCGCTTTTCGGTCGCAGGCGATTTCGCTCAGGCCTACGTGATCGCCCATGAGGTCGGACACCATGTGCAAACGCTGCTGGGCGTATCGCAGCAGATGCAGGCTGCCCGCCAGCGTGGCGCGCGCATGGAGGGCGACAACGGCCTACTGGTTCGTCAGGAACTGCAGGCGGATTGCTTCGCCGGGGTCTGGGCCAACCATGCCCAGCAGCGTCATGACTGGCTCGAAGAAGGGGATCTGGAAGAGGCGTTGAACGCAGCCAACGCGATCGGCGACGACCGTTTGCAGCAGCAAAGCCAGGGCAGGGTCATTCCGGATGCTTTCACCCACGGCACTTCTGCGCAACGGGTGAAGTGGTTTCGCATCGGGTTCAACAGTGGCGACCCGACTCGCTGCGATACCTTCCAGACACAACGCCTTTAAACCGGATCGCGGTTGCGGCGCTCAGCCGACCCAGCGGTACACAGGCGCATCCGCACCGCTATCCACTTTGACCTGCGCGCAGTGGCGCAAGCGCACCAGCAATCGCTTGCCCATCTGAGCGCTACCGGCCAGCGCCTGCAACTCTGCCAACAGCTGCGGCCCGTCCATGCTCTGCGCGGCCCGCAACAATTGCTGCGCAGCGTGCCAATGGGGATCAGCCGCAGGCTTGTCGGCCGCTGACGCCTGGGAGGCGGCCGGTTGAGGGGCTGGCACTTGGCGCGTCAGCTGCGCCCAATCGTGATCATCCATTTCAATGCTGAGATCCACCGGCAGATCACCGACATGGCCGCGGATTCGAATCATCGCCACTCTCCTCAAGACAATTGGTCGCATGCTCCCATGACAGGATGAGGCTGGCCAGCCGCCGCGCATGTTTGTTATAACGTAACCATCAACCTCTATGGAGTTTGCCATGCGCCGCTTGTTGCTTGCCCTGCCCTTCGCACTACTACCCGGTTTCGCTCTGGCAGCGGAACACGACCACGATTTCGATCACGGCCATGTGCACCACGACAGCTTGGGCGCTCACGAGCACGGCGCTGCGGAACTGGATGCGGCGCTGGATGGCTCCACGCTGGAAATCGAGCTGCGTAGCCCGGCAATGAATCTGGTGGGCTTCGAGCACGCGCCGAGCAGCGAAGCGGACAAGCGCAAGATCGCAGACGCACGCAAGCTACTGGAACAGCCGAACGGGCTGTTCGGCCTGCCTGCCGCAGCAGGCTGCACCCTGGCCGAAACCGAGCTCGAAAGTCCGCTGTTCGAGGGCGGCGCTCATGACCATGCACATGAGCATGAGCATGAGCATGAGCATGAGCATGAGCACGAAGGCGATCACGAAAGCCAGCACAGCGATATCCATGCGCACTACCAGTTTGACTGCGCCACGCCTCAAGCGCTGCAGGCACTCGATCTGCAGGGCTTGTTCAAGACGTTTCCTGGTACCCAGAAAATACAGGCACAGCTGATCGGCCCTCACGGTCAGCGTGGCGCACAACTCAACGCGGACCAGCCACGCGCGGCGTTCTGATCCAACCCGGTCTGACGCCGCCTGGCTGACGAAGTAAACTCCCCGGCTCGCCTGACACGGATCATCTCGATGACCGCACCGCTACTCGAACTGCATCAATTAGGTTTTGCCTGGCCTGGCCAGGCAGAGCTGCTCGACATACCCAGCTTTGCACTGGAGCGTAACCAGAGCCTGTTTCTCAAGGGGCCGTCAGGTAGCGGCAAGACCACCCTGCTGGGTCTGATCGGCGGCGTCCAGAAAGCTCAGCGTGGAACGGTCCATCTGCTGGGTACCGACCTCGCTGCGCTGTCCGCTGGCGCGCGGGATCGCTTTCGGGTCGATCATACCGGCTATATCTTCCAGCAGTTCAACCTGCTGCCCTTCCTTTCGGTGGCCGAAAACGTCGGTCTGCCCTGCCATTTCTCCAAGACGCGGGCCGAGCGTGCCCGGCAGCGACACGGCAGCGTTGCGCAGGCTTCGGCAAGGCTGCTTCAACATCTCGGCCTGCCTGAAAACCTGCTCGATAGGCGCGCCGAGGCGCTGTCGATCGGCCAGCAACAGCGCGTTGCGGCCGCCCGTGCGCTGATTGGCCAGCCGGAACTGGTGATTGCCGACGAACCCACCTCAGCACTCGACGCCGACAGCCGCGAGGCGTTCCTACATCTGCTGTTCACCGAGTGCCGCGAGGCAGGCTCGAGCCTGTTGTTCGTCAGCCACGACCAGAGCCTGGCGCCGCTGTTCGACCGCAGCCTTTCATTGGTGGACCTCAATCGCGCCGCTCGCACCCCGGAGATCTAGGCCATGTACCTGTTACGCCTGGCCTTGGCGAGCCTGAATAATCGCCGCTTCACAGCCCTGCTCACTGTATTCGCCATCGCGCTCTCGGTGTGCCTGCTGCTCGCCGTCGAGCGAGTGCGCACCGAGGCACGCGCCAGCTTCGCCAGCACCATCAGCGGCACCGACCTCATTGTCGGCGCCCGCTCCGGCTCGGTGAACCTGCTGCTGTACTCGGTGTTCCGTATCGGCAATGCCACCAATAACATCCGCTGGGACAGCTTCGAGCATTTCGCCGAGCATCCCAGGGTCAGCTGGGCAATCCCAATCTCGCTGGGCGACTCTCACCGTGGCTATCGAGTGATGGGCACCAGCACCGCCTATTTCGACCATTACCGTTACGGTCGTAAGCAACTTTTGCAACTGGCGGACGGCCGGCGCTTCGCCGAAGACCCGTTCGAGGTAGTGCTGGGTGCCGAGGTGGCCGAGGCACTGCAATACAAGCTGGACGACCTGCTGGTACTGGCCCACGGCGTTTCTACGGTCAGCCTGGTCAAACATGACGACAAGCCCTTTCGGGTAGTCGGCATCCTCAAACGCACCGGCACGCCGGTAGACCGCACACTGCATATCAGTCTTGCAGGCATGGAAGCGCTACACATCGACTGGCAGAACGGCATGCCGGCCCGCGGCGCAGCGCGCATCGATGCTGAACAGGCGCGGCAGATGGACCTGCAACCCAAGCAAATCACCGCGTTCATGCTGGGCCTCAACAGCAAGATCGCCACCTTCACGCTACAGCGCGAAATCAACGGCTATCGTGGCGAGCCACTGCTGGCGATTCTGCCTGGCGTTGCGCTGCAGGAACTCTGGAGCCTGATGGGCACCGCTGAACAAGCGCTGTTCGTGGTGTCCCTGTTTGTCGTTCTGACCGGACTGATCGGCATGCTCACCGCCATTCTCACTAGCCTCAATGAGCGCCGTCGGGAGATGGCGATCTTGCGCTCGGTGGGTGCCCGCCCGTGGCATGTCGCCGGCCTGCTGGTGGTCGAAGCCTTCAGCCTGGCGCTCGCAGGTGCATTGTTCGGGCTTTTGCTGTTGTATATCGCCATAGCGATCGCGCAGGGGCCGCTGCAAAGTCACTATGGTCTTTACCTGCCGCTGGCACTGCCCAGTGCCTATGAGTGGTCACTGCTTGCGGGCATACTGTCGGCGGGCCTGTTGATGGGCTGTGTGCCGGCGTGGCGCGCCTACCGGCAATCGTTGGCCGACGGCTTGTCGATCAGACTATGAGGAATTAGATGTCTCGCCTGTTGCTCGCCATTCTGCTCACGTTCGTGGCGCCCTTTGCCGCTGCCGAAGTTCGAGAGTTGCAATGGTCGGACCTGATCCCGCCAGACGCCCCGCCGCCGCCTCCGCCGATAGCAATCCACGATATGTCGCAACTGGCCGACGCACTCGCGGCCGAATCAGGTCCAGCGGCGGCCCAGCAGTCGCCCGCCGAGCCGGTGGTCAAAGAGCTTGACGGCGTTCAGGTCAAGCTACCGGGCTATATCGTGCCGCTGGACATGGGTGAGGACGGACGGGTGACGGAGTTTCTACTGGTGCCCTACTTCGGCGCCTGCATTCACGTGCCCCCACCGCCATCCAACCAGATCGTGCACGCCACCAGCGAGCTTGGCGTCAAGGTGGACGAGCTCTACCAGCCGTTCTGGATTGAAGGACCACTAAAAGTGGAGCACGCCAGCAGCGAGCTGGCTGATGCGGGCTATCGCATGGAAGCGCAGAAGATTTATCTGTACGAGCTGGAGTAATGAAAGGCAGCGTTGGCACCGCCCTGATTAGACAAGCTGGTCGAAGCTGAGAAGGGCCGGCGAACGATAGCGATACCACTCCCGTCATCGCTTTCATCCGGCAGCAGATCACTCAAGATGATCAACGTACCGAACGCATCACCTGGCGTCGCTGCATAGCGGTGCGAACTGATGCAGGCGTCGGTCGCTACATTCCCCCCAAGTGGTCGCTCGGCAGTGAAGCATAAACACGAAACCCCGCGTTTGCGGGGTTCCTGTGGCCTTTCGCTAGGACGCTTGCGTCACGTCAGACGTGAACAGCTCGTCGCTGATGACAGCCGCGACTCTCGGACCATTCTCGCGGCGCTCACTGGCTACTCGCGACCTGACGCTGCCGCTCGAAGCTCAGCTCGCCTTCGGCCCACTCCCGCCACGAACGAACCTTGCGCCGTTCGGCACCCGCACGCTCGGCCTGTTTCAGCGCATCGAGCCCGGCCTGCCAGTGGGCTTGCTCCAGTTCCAGCTGAGCGACGTTCATCCAGAACTTGGCGCTACCGGATTGAGCCGCCAGATCGCGGTAGATTCTTGCCGCTTCCGAACGCTCGCGTGCCTGCCACCAGAGCATGCCCAGACGTTCACGCCGGTTGGCATCGCTAGCGAGAAGGCGCGACTCAAGCATGCCCTGAAGTAGTTTTGCACCTTGCCAGGGCTGACCGGCGGCGCCAGCCAGCAGCACCAGATTATCCAGCTCCGCTTCACTGAAGCGCAGGCCCTTCGCATGAGCCGCGCGCAGGGTTGCAAGCGCCTTGTCTTCGTCACCGGCCATCTGCTGCAAGCCTGCCAGCTGGCGCCAGCTCTTGGCCTGGTCCGGATGCCGGGCTAGCAGCCTGCTCTGCCAGCGCTCTGCCGTCTCGTAACGTTTCAGCTCGGCGTTACCGGCGACTAGAAACTGCAGCCAGGTGTCCGCCGCGTTCGGGTTGGCTTTGACATAGCGCTCAGCCAGTGGCAACGCCTTGGCGTGCTGGCCAAGGCCCTGATAAGCCTGCACCAGCATCTGCAGGACCTCTTCGCTTGCCTGAGCAGGCGAGCCAAGCAGGCTGACGACCTTGGTATAGCGGCGCTCGGCCAGGTTGAGCTTGGCCAGATTGAGCCGTTCATTCGGCAATATCGCCTCGTCCAACTTGCCGCTGGCGATCGCCTTGTCGAGCAGCTCCAACGCTTGACGGTTGTTGCCTTCAGCCCAGGCAAGATACGCACGGCTGCGCCATAGCAAGGCCTCTTCGGCGCTGCCTGGCTTCGCCTCGGCCTGTTTGAGCGCGCGGTGCGCAGCACCGTAGTCGCCCTTCGCCTGCGCACTCTGGGCACGCTCCAGCGCTTTGAATACCGATGGGTCAATGCTTTGCGCGGCTTGAACCGATACAGCGAGCAACAACGAGATCAGCAACAGCAAACGGGGCATGTCAGCGTTCTCCTTGCAGGCGGAAATGCAGGGTTTTAACGGCTTCGCGCGATACGGCAGAACCGTTTTCGGTACGAGGTGCGAAACGCCAGCGAGCTGCGGCACGGCGGGCCTCACGATCGAACACGTTTGGCGGCGAAGCTTCCATCACGCGAATGTTTTCGACCTTACCCGCAGCGGTGATGGTGAACGCGAGCTTGATATGGCCTTCGATCCCGCGCTGACGCGCCCGATAGGGATACTCGGGACGAACATCATTGAGCGGCATGACCTCCTGCTCGGGACCGGACTGCGAGGCCACTTCGTCAGCTGAAGGTGCTGCGGGAGCCGGGGGGGCTGCCGGAGCGGAGGCGGCCGTCAAACCAGCGAGGCTGGGCGCGGGCGCACTGGCGACCGAGACACCGGTGTCGATGTTTGGCAAGGGTAGATCAAGTTTCGGCAGGTTGGCGCTGGGAGTCGCCATGCTCGGGGTCGGCGGTGTAGGAGTCTGAGGCGTCTTCGGTTGCGGCGGTTGCGGTGCCTGCTGCCGCGAGCGGGTCGCAGTGCTTTCGCTGCGGTTGTCCATCCGCACGAAATTGGCGATGGCAACCGGGTCTTCGGCCACCTCGCTACGAGGCGGATTGACCATGCCCAGCATCAGCACAAACAAGAGCAACGCCACCACGCAAGCAGCGATGAAGGACAACCCGACACGGGTCAGTCCGCGAACCATCACTGCGCTCCCGAACTGGCGGCCAGGGCGACTTGCTCAACCCCGGCGAGACGTGCCTGATCCATAACCTGAACGACCAGACCTGTTCGCGCATCCTGGTCGGCCTGCACCACCACTGCGCCTTCGGGCTGGTCGACGCGCATGCGCTCGACATGTGCTCGCACGCTGCGTACATCTACAGCCTGTTTGTCTATCCAGACCTGACCATCAGCCGTAACAGCGATCAGGATATTGCCCTGGTCCTGGGCGCTTGCGGTATCAGCCTGTGGACGCTGAACCTCGACACCAGATTCCTTGATGAAAGAGCTGGTGACAATAAAGAAGATCAGCATGATGAAGACCACGTCGAGCATCGGCGTCAGGTCAATGCCGGTGTCTTCTTCTTGCTGGTAATGGTGACGACGCATACGCATCCGTTAATCCTCAATCGTGACGCAGCTGGTCGGCCAGCCGGTCGAGAGCCTGGCGCGAGATACGTTCGAGACGCGCCAGGCTGAACAGTCCAGTGATGGCCAGCACCATGCCGGCCATGGTCGGCAGGGTCGCCTGCCAGACGCCCGCGGCCATGCCGCGAGGGTTGCCGGTGCCGTTGAGCGCCAGCACATCGAAGACCGCGATCATGCCGCTGACCGTGCCAAGCAATCCGAGCAGCGGATACATCGCGACCAGTGTTTTGCTCATGCGCAAGGGACCGGCCAGCTGCTGCTGGGCTTCAGCCAGCCATGCGCTACGCACCGCACGCTGCCAGCTACCGGACTGGCTACCCAGACGCGACCAGGCCTCACGGCGGCTTTCAACCCAGCGCGGAAACACCCGACGCATGAACCACAGCCGCTCGAAGACCAGCGTCCAATACAGCACACATAACGCAGCCAGCGCCCACATCACCGCGCCGCCCGCCGCCATGAAGTCGAGCAGCGCATAGCCACCGTCGACCAGACGCAGCCATTGGCCGTGCAGATCAGTCACGGCGCGGAGTCCCCGACAGATGCAGCGCAATCAGGCCGGCGCTTTGCTGCTCAAGCAGCTGGATCAACGCCTTGCTGCGGCTGGCCAGCAAGCTGTGCAGAAACAACAAGGGTATTGCCACAACAAGACCCAGCACCGTAGTCACCAACGCCTGGGAAATACCGTCGGCCATCAGCCGAGAGTCACCGCCGCCGCTTTGCGTAATCGCCTGGAAGGTCACGATCATGCCGGTGACCGTACCCAGCAAGCCGAGCAGCGGTGCCACGGCGGCGAGCAGCTTGAGGAGCGGCTGACCGCGCTCGAGGGGCGGTGTTTCCTGAAGGATCGCCTCGTCGAGCTTGAGCTCAAGTGTTTCGAGGTCGGACAGCTGTGGCTTTGGCCCAAGCACACCGATGATGCGACCTAGCGGGTTGTCGTTGCGCGGCTGGTCCAGCTCGCGCGTCTGCCGATTCACGGCTCGCCCAACCCGGGCAAGGTAGACCATGCGCCAGATCGCGAGGATTAGGCCGATCGCGCCCAGGACCAGAATCACCCAACCAACCAACCCTCCTTGCTGGACGCGATCCCACAGCTGGGGCTGTCTCTGCAACTGAGCCAGCAACGAGCCGCGGCTCGGATCGATCGGCAAGGCGGCTAGCGCGTCGCCGCTGTTCATGTAGTCGTTGACCATTCCCATGCCAGCCGGTTGGCGGCTGGGCGTCAGCAGCTCTTGTGCGTCGCTGTCGTAACGGAGGAAGTTTTCGTCGGTGAAGGCCGAGAAATTGCCGACCCGCAGGACAGTCTGGGGGATGCGCTGCCCGTCGACGCCTACTACAGGCAGCTCGACACGCTCCACCTGGCCACTGGCGGTTAGGTCTTCAAGCAAGGTCATCCAGAAGCTGTCGAGGTCTTCGGCCGACGGTAGTGTGCGGCTTTCAGCTAACGCCCGCAGGCGCTCCACGCGTTCCGGGTACTGGGCGTTAAGAAGACTGTCTTGCCATTGCCCGGCAATGTCGCCAGCACTCTGTCGCACTACACCAAATAGCTCGCCCAAATGGCCCACGCGCTGCGCCAGCAGTTTTTCCTGCTCAGCCAACTCGGCTTCCTGACGGTCGAACTCCGCTTTGAGTCGCTCGGCTTCAGCCTTTTGCTCCGCAAGCGAGGCATTAGCCCTTGCGAGCAGCTGGGCCTGTTCGCTGCGATTCTGAATGAATGCCTGTTCGCGCGCCTGCATGGCATCAACTTCGGCGGCACGCTCACTACGAATCCGCTGTAGCAGTTGCTCGGGACTCAGCGGCTCGGCTGCCTGTGCGCATATTGGCAGTAGCCCAACGAGTAGCAACGTCAGCAAACGGTTCATTGCGCAGCCTCCTTGGCCAAAGTCTTCACAGGCAGCTCCAGCCAGGTCGGTGCCTGCTGCTGGCGAGCGATCGCAATCGCTTTGCTGATCGGTCGACGGGCACTCCCGTCCAGCACTTCCCAGGCACGGGTCTTCGGGTTCCACCAGCCACTTTCATGGGCATCCAGGGTCTGGTAATAAAGCATGGTGCGCCCCAGCCGCAGAAACTCCACGCTGCGGCTGCCACCTTCAACTGGCAGCTCTCCACGCCAGGCTTCGAGGGTACGTCCGTAGTCGCTCTCGATCTGATAAGCCTCGAGGATGCGACGATACTTCTCAGCGAGACTAACGTCCGCGCGCGACTGCATGTCTTGCAAGCTAGCGAGGCGATCTGCGCGCTCCTCAGGAAGGAATGGAAGATCTGCCGCAATGAATTCTTCGAGTACCTCGATCATCCGCCCCATCTGCGGCGCAACGGCTTCCTGAGTGCGTTCGATACTGTCCAACTGGCGCTGAAACCCGTCCAACTCCTTTCTCTGCGCAGCGGTCAGCTCAACCAATTGCTGGTTGTACGCTTTCAAGGCCTCCGCCTGCTGAACGGCATTGCGGTATTCGGTGAGCATTTCTCGGGTGGCGTCATCGAGCTGCTCGATGCGCGCCTGGGAGGCCTTGGCTTCGGCAGCCAATCGCTGGCTTTCTTCCAGTGCAGCGTCCAGCGGAGCCGCATTAAGCGGCAGGCATAACGACAACAGCACGCCTGCTAGCAAGCGAGTCGGGTACTGATTCATGCGGAGCGGATCCTCGGTTCACGGCAGCTCGAAAGAGTTATGTTATAACACTTTGCATTAGTCACGCTGCTACAACTCATCAGCGACGGCTATCTGAGACCACCGCGGTTCAGAAAGAGAAACATTATCATCCGCAAACAGGGCACAACGCAACCTGACCAAACAGGCGAAACACTGCCAGACGCTTTGTTGAGCTAGATCAAAATGGACCCAGGGGGGAGCTCTAACATGGGCCCAACGCAACACACCATGTCTCGTTGGAGTTCCATTATGCGCAAGACCCTGTTTACCGCATCCGTGCTAGCCGTAGCCCTGGCCGCCCCTTTCGCTCAGGCGCATCAGGCTGGTGATGTAATCATTCGTGCCGGCGCGATCACTGTCGATCCGCATGAAAGCACGTCGGGCGTTATGGTTGATCGGGGCGCTCTGGCAGGTGCGGATCTAGGCGGCAAGGCATCGCTCGATAGCGACACTCAACTGGGCCTGAACTTCGCCTATATGGTCACTGACCACCTCGGAGTCGAGCTGCTCGCGGCCAGCCCATTCAGCCATGACGTTTCGGTTTCCGGCACTGGTCTTGGCGGTATTGCGGACGGCAAGCTTGGCGAGTTGAAGCACCTGCCGCCAACCCTGAGCCTTGTCTATTACCCAATGACGAGCACATCTGCATTCCAGCCGTATGTTGGCGCTGGCGTTAACTACACCTGGATCTTCGATGAAAGCGTCAGCAGCAATTTCAAAGACCGTGGATACGATAATTTCCGGGTCGATAACAGCTGGGGCTGGGCTGCACAGGTCGGCATGGACTATATGCTGACGGATCAGCTGATGCTCAACGCTCAGGTTCGCTACATCGACATCGACACCAACGCCTATATCGATCACCCCGGCCTGGGCATCCGCGCCAAAGTCGACGTCGAAGTTGACCCCATGGTCTACATGGTTGGCCTTGGCTACAAGTTCTGACGAACTCAGATCGCCGCGATAGACGAACAAAAGGCGCCGCTCGGCGCCTTTTGTTTTATTTCATGATGGCCGCTTTATACGTCCAGCAACTTGGCCAACCCTTCTCGCATGGCGGTTGGTGGCTCCGGCAACCGATACCGCTCCAGCAGCCTCGTGTTGTCCGCTCTCGAATGCCGGATATCTCCTGAGCGAGGGGCCTGATAGCCGACTTCAGGCAGACCGCCCAATACATCACCCACAGCCTCAAGCAGCTGGTTCAACGAGGTAGCTTGATTGAGACCGATGTTCACCGCCCCCTCACCTACGCCTGGCGACTCCAGCGCCTGTATCAACAGCTCAACCAGATCGCCGACGTATAGAAAGTCTCGAGTCTGCTCTCCGTCTCCAAAGACAGAAATCGGCAACCCCTTCTGCGCCCGCTCGGTAAAAATGCTGATCACCCCGGAGTATGGCGAAGACGGATCCTGTCGTGGCCCGTAGATATTGAAGAACCGGAACACTACAGGCTCTAAGCCATGCTGACGCTGATAAAAGCTCAGGTAATGCTCGCTGGCGAGCTTGTCAGCGGCATAGGGCGTCAACGGGGCTTTCGGCGTGTCCTCACTGATTGGGGAGCCTTCTCCGTTGTTGCCATAAATCGCTGCGCTTGAGGCGAAAACCACACGACGTACGCCGTGCTCACGCATCGCCTCACACACATTCAGGGTGCCTACCAGATTGCTCTGGTGCGTCCCGACTGGATCATCGACCGAAGCCTGAACGGACGCCACTGCTGCAAGATGCACCACGGCTTGGCACCCCTCTACGGCACGCGCCACAGTTAGCGCATCGGCCACATCCCCCACGACCAATTCGACGCGCGTATCGTCAGGCAGATTACTGCGCTTGCCAGTAGACAGGTTATCCAGGACTCGAACAGCGTAGCCCCGCGCCACAAGCGCATCGACAAGATTGGAGCCGATGAAGCCGGCGCCCCCGGTAACAAGGATTGGTAGATCAGCCATGACGATAGTACCGCTCCAGCAGGCCCGGCAGCCCGGTGCGCCAGGCACGCGGTTTGATGCCGAAGGTATTGAAGATTTTCTTGCAGGCCAACACGCCATGCTGTGGCTCATCGGCGGCATCCGGGCAGGCCGCATGCGCGATGGGTGTCAGGCTGTCGATTGACAACTGGCGATGGTTACCCGCCTCAGCCAGAAGAGCTTGACCGACTACCAATGGGGTTGAGGCCTCGTGCCCGCCGTAATGATAGGTTCCCCACAACGGCGCTTCGCAGTCTAGCTGTTTCAAGACGGCCAGAATGACCCGCGCAGCATCCTCAACCGGTGTTGGGTTGCCGCGACGATCGTCAGCGAGGCACAACTCTTCGTTCTGCTCGAGACGCTGAAGGAACCGGCCTAGCAAACCGTCCGAACTATCGTCGAGCAGCCAGCCAAACCGCAGCAACACATGCCGAGGGCAAAGCGCACGTACACTCTGCTCCATACGCCAGAGGGCACGGCTGCGCGCGTCTAGTGGCGCGACATCGTCTTTTTCGCTGTATGCAGTTGTCCTGGCACCGTCGAAAACCCGGTAACTGGAGGGTTGCATCAGAACGAATTGATAATGCTGGCACAACTCGGCCAGGCGCTCGACTCCCCGCTCCTGACTGGCAAGAGCAACCTCATCCACGCTCCCACTCTGGAACCAGTCGAAGTAATAGGCGAGGTTGACCACAACATCGGGGCGGTTGTCGTCGAGCAAGGTCGTCAGACTTGGCGCATCCCAGCCCTGAACAGGCGGACGCGGGGCGAGGAATCCGATGTCTTCCTCGGCACCGAGGCGGATAAGCGCCTGACCCAGGGCATTACCGCCGCCCAACAGCATCAGGCGCATTCGCATGAATAGACTCTAGAAAGGGATATCGTCGTCGAAACTGTCGTAGTCGGGTGCCGGCTGCTGGGCAGGCTGCGGCTGCGACTGTGGACGCGACTGCTGCTGCGGCTCTCGCTGCGGGCGCGGCTGAGATTGACGCGGGGCATCATCGGAACTTCCACCACGTCCGCCGAGCAGCTGCATGGTGCCGCCCATGTCGACGACGATCTCGGTGGTGTAGCGCTTTACCCCATCCTTTTCCCATTCACGAGTTTGCAGGCGGCCTTCGATGTAACACTGCGAGCCCTTGCGCAGGTACTCGCCGGCAATCTCCGCGACCTTGCCGAACAGCACGACACGGTGCCACTCGGTGCGTTCCTGCTGCTGGCCGGTCTGCTTATCTTTCCAGCTGTCGGTAGTGGCTAGCGTAATGTTGGTCACCGCATTGCCATTGGGCATGTAGCGGGTTTCCGGATCGCCGCCGACATTGCCGACCAAGATGACTTTATTCACCCCTCTGGCCATGGGTAACTCCTTTGCTGAAACATGAATTGGGTTGGCTCACTGAAGATAATTCTCACGAGCGGGAAACAACCAATGACCGACAATCTTACCCTACCAGCCTGACCTCGGCCAACCAGCGCGGCTGAGCAAGGGCCAGAGCGCTCTCGACCGCAACGTGATGCCGTTTCATCAGGCGACCAGCCGGTCCAGCGCAGCCCGGTCCAGTGCTTTCATGTCCACCTTCACATAGGCAGCGGCTTCCTCGACGATAACTACCGCGTCGGATACGCCAGGAACAGCGAGCATCTGCTCAGCGAGCGAGGGATTACGTGCTGCCCCGGTGGAAAGAGGCAGGCGCAGCCCCGTTACATAAGGAGGTTCACGCATACTCCAGGTTACGATAAACCAGAGCGCGCATAGCGCTGCGCAACCAGCAAACACCAGGTCCAGCCCACCCTGTTGGTAGAGCCAGCCGCCGAGCACGCCGCCAAGCCCGGAGCCGAGAAACTGACTGGTTGAATAGATTCCCATTGCCGTGCCTTTTCCCCCGGCTGGCGCGACCTTGCTGATCAGCGACGGCAAAGAAGCTTCAAGCAGATTGAAGGCGACAAAAAATACGATCATCCCGCCGACAAGGGTCCAGAGCCGATCACCGAACGACAGAAGAAACAGCTCGGAGAAAACCAGCACAGCCACCGCACCAAGCACGACACGCTTCATCTGGCGCTTCTTTTCGCCATAGATGATGAAAGGCACCATGCCAAAAAAACCGACGACCAGCGCGGTGAGGTACACCCACCAGTGCTGCTCCTTGGGCAATCCGGCTTCATTCACCAGCGCCAGTGGCAACGCCACGAAACTGGCCATGAGAATGGCATGAAGCGTGAATATGCTGAAATCAAGCCGCAGCAGGTCGGGATGGCGCAGCGTTGCGCCGAGCGCCTGCCTAGCAACGCCAGACTCGCGGTGTCGAAGATGTGCTGGGGCACGCGGCAGCACGGCCACCACTAGAATGCCTAGCATCGCCATACCGGCTGTCACCCAAAACAACCCGGAAAGTCCGAATGCGCTTGTCAGCAGTGGACCGACGACCATTGCCACCGCAAACGATACACCGATGCTCATGCCAATCATCGCCATTGCCTTAGTGCGATGCTGCTCGCGCGTCAAGTCTGATAGCAGGGCCATGACCGCAGCCGAGATTGCGCCGGCCCCCTGCAGGATGCGACCGGCAATCACGCCCCATATGGTATCGGCCGTTGCAGCCAGCACTGCGCCAGCAGCAAAGATCAGCAGCCCGAAATAGATCACCGGAAGCCGGCCAATTCGATCAGAAATTATTCCGAACGGAATTTGCAGCACCGCCTGGGTCAAACCATAAGCACCAATGGCGAGACCAATGAGTGCCGGCGTTGCGCCCTGCAGATCCATACCGTAGGTCGCCAGCACCGGCAGCACCATGAACATGCCGAGCATGCGAAACGCGAAAACCAGCGCCAAGCCTGAGGCTGCGCGGGTTTCGCTGGCGCTCATGCGCTCGCTGTAAGGATCCTGCATGTGGGGTCTCGCTTGAATTAACCGGCGGCGATTCTATCAGTCATAACCTGCCCGGCACAGGTTCGCTACTTTGCCGTGATGTCGCCCCTGGCCGTATAATTTCGGGTTTTCGCCCGCCATGCGAGGCTGTTTTGGACAAGATTCTGATTCGTGGGGCTCGTACCCACAACCTGAAAAACATCGACCTGACCTTGCCACGCGACAAACTGATCGTGATCACCGGCCTGTCAGGCTCGGGCAAGTCCTCGCTGGCCTTCGACACGCTTTATGCCGAAGGGCAGCGCCGCTACGTCGAGTCCCTGTCGGCATACGCCCGACAATTCCTTTCGATGATGGAAAAGCCCGACGTTGACACCATTGAGGGGCTCTCCCCTGCTATCTCCATCGAGCAGAAGTCGACATCGCACAACCCTCGCTCGACGGTCGGCACCATCACTGAGATCTACGACTACCTGCGGCTACTCTATGCGCGCGCTGGCACACCGCGCTGCCCTGACCACGACGCGCCACTTGAGGCGCAGACGGTCAGCCAGATGGTCGATCAGGTGCTGGCGCTACCTGAAGGCCGCAAATTGATGCTGCTCGCTCCCGTCATCCGCGAGCGCAAAGGCGAGCATTTGGCCGTATTCGATGAGCTGCGTGCGCAGGGTTTCGTACGCGCACGCGTCAACGGTCGACTCTACGAACTCGATGAACTGCCGAAGCTGGACAAGCAGAAGAAACACTCGATAGACGTCGTGGTGGATCGCTTCAAAGTGCGCAGCGACCTGCAGCAGCGGCTTGCCGAGTCGTTTGAAACTGCATTGAAGCTCGCCGACGGTATCGCTCTGGTAGCGCCTATGGAGGAAGACGACGAAAGCGACGAGATGATTTTCTCGGCGCGTTTCGCCTGCCCCGTGTGCGGCCACTCGATCAGCGAACTGGAACCCAAGCTGTTTTCCTTCAACAATCCCGCCGGAGCATGCCCGACCTGCGACGGCCTCGGCGTCAAACAGTTCTTCGATGCCAAGCGCCTGGTCAATGGGGAGTTGACGCTGGCCGAGGGGGCAATCCGCGGCTGGGATCGCCGCAACGTCTACTATTTCCAGATGCTCGGCTCACTCGCCTCGCACTACGGTTTCAGTCTCGACGAGCCATTCGATTCACTCCCGCCAGAGCAGCAGAAATACGTCTTGCGCGGGAGCGGCAAGGAGAATGTGGATTTCCGCTATCTGAACGACCGAGGCGACATCGTCAAACGGTCGCACCCCTTCGAAGGCATTATCCCGAATCTCGAACGCCGCTATCGTGAAACCGAGTCCAACGCGGTGCGGGAAGAGCTCGCCAAATACCTCAGCACCCAGCCATGCCCCGAGTGCCGTGGTACCCGACTGCGCCGCGAAGCGCGACATGTCTGGGTCGGAGACAAGACGCTACCCGCAGTGACAGGGCTGCCGATTGGCGACGCCACTGAATATTTCAGTGAGCTCACCCTGCCAGGCCGCCGCGGCGAAATTGCCGACAAGATCCTTAAGGAAATTTGCGAGCGCCTCCAGTTCCTGGTGAACGTCGGCCTCGACTACCTGACACTGGACCGCAGCGCCGACACATTGTCCGGCGGTGAAGCTCAGCGAATCCGTCTGGCCAGCCAGATAGGCGCTGGCCTGGTCGGCGTCATGTACATCCTTGACGAACCCTCGATCGGGCTGCATCAGCGAGACAACGAGCGCTTGCTGGGTACGCTTCGGCACCTCCGCGATATTGGCAACACGGTGATCGTCGTCGAGCACGATGAGGACGCCATCCGCCTCGCCGACTACGTCGTCGACATTGGACCCGGAGCCGGCGTGCATGGTGGACAGATCGTCGCAGAGGGGACGCCCGATGAAGTAATGTTCAATTCCGCATCGCTAACCGGCGGATATCTGTCCGGCCGCGTGAAGATTCTCTATCCAGCCGAACGAACGCCCCGCGACCCTGACAAGCTGCTCAAGCTGAAGGGGGCACGTGGAAATAATCTGCGCAACGTGGACCTGGAGATCCCGGTCGGCCTGCTAACCTGCATTACAGGCGTCTCCGGCTCCGGCAAGTCGACATTGATCAACAACACACTGTTTCCGATCACCGCCACAGCCCTAAACGGCGCCACAACGCTAGAGGTTGCACCGCACGACTCCTTCGACGGCCTGCAGCATCTGGACAAGGTCGTAGACATCGACCAAAGCCCTATCGGTCGGACGCCCCGCTCCAATCCCGCCACCTATACTGGATTGTTCACACCCATTCGCGAACTTTTTGCCGGGGTTCCGGAAGCCCGATCGCGAGGCTACGGCCCGGGACGCTTCTCCTTCAACGTGAAGGGCGGGCGCTGCGAAGCCTGCCAGGGCGATGGCGTGATCAAAGTGGAAATGCACTTTCTGCCTGACATCTACGTTCCGTGCGATGTTTGCAAAGGCAAGCGTTACAACCGCGAAACGCTGGAGGTGAAGTACAAGGGTAAGAGCATTACCGAGGTACTGGACATGACGATCGAGGAGGCGCGGGAGTTCTTTGATCCAGTCCCGGCGGTTGCGCGCAAGCTACAAACGCTGATCGACGTGGGGCTTTCCTATATCAAGCTGGGCCAGAGTGCGACCACGCTTTCAGGCGGCGAAGCGCAGCGGGTCAAGCTGTCCCGCGAGCTCTCCAAGCGCGACACTGGCAAGACCCTGTACATTCTGGACGAGCCAACCACCGGGCTGCACTTCGCTGATATCCAGCAGCTGCTAGACGTGCTCCACCGTCTTCGCGACCACGGCAATACTGTCGTGGTCATCGAACACAACCTGGACGTGATCAAAACAGCTGACTGGCTCGTCGACCTCGGGCCAGAAGGAGGCTCGAAGGGTGGTCAGATCATCGCAACCGGCACGCCGGAGAAAGTCGCCTCGATGCCTCAGTCGCACACCGGGCACTTCCTCAAACCTTTGCTAGAGCGTGATAAGGGCTGAACGCAATAAAAAGCCGGGCTTAAAGCCCGGCTTTTTAATCCCCGCTATCAAGCCACTTCGCTAGGATCGATCCCCAACCCCTTCGCGACGCCCATCCCATAGGCCGGATCAGCCTTTACGAAATACCCGACCTGGCGCAACTGCACATCACGGGTTACCGATTTCATGGCTCCCACAATATTGCCGACCAGCAGAGCCTGTTCCTCAAACGTCATCAGCCGGAAGAGCGCTCCAGCGTGGCTGAAATAATCATCGTCAGTCCGGTGATCATGACGATCTGCGAGCCCGGCCAATGGCAACGCTGGCTCGGAATACTCCCGCGCTTGCTTCGGCGCATCGTCGTAGCTATTCGGCTCGTAGTTCGGCGCAGACCCACCGTTGCCATCGAAACGCATTGCCCCATCGCGCTGATAGTTCTGGTATGGGCAGCGAGGCGCATTGACAGGTAACTGCTGATGGTTGGTACCTACGCGATAACGGTGCGCGTCAGCATAGGCAAACACACGCCCTTGCAGCATGCGGTCCGGTGAAAGACCAACACCAGGTACTACATTGCTGGGGGCAAACGCCGCCTGCTCAACCTCTGCGAAGTAGTTGTGCGGGTTACGGTTGAGCTCTAATACACCGACTTCAATCAGCGGAAACTCTTTCTGCGACCACGTTTTGGTCACATCGAACGGGTTGTCCGTACGAACCGAAGCCTGCCCTTCACTCATCACCTGAATGCACATCTGCCACTTGGGATACTCACCGCGGTCAATTGCGCTGAACAGATCCCGTTGGGAATAGTCCGGGTCGGTCCCAGCAAGGCGAGCGGCCTCTTGGGGCGCGAGATTCCTGATTCCCTGCATACTCTTGAAGTGAAACTTGACCCAGCTACGAACGCCCGCAGCGTTCACCAGACTGTAGGTATGACTACCGAAGCCATGCATGAACCGGTACCCATCTGGTATGCCCCGATCTGAAAACAGGATCGTTACCTGGTGCAAAGCTTCGGGTGAGTGCGACCAGAAGTCCCACATCGCTTGAGGACTCTTCAAATTGGTCCAAGGGTCGCGTTTCTGGGTGTGGATGAAGTCCGGAAACTTGAGGGGGTCGCGAATGAAGAAAACCGGGGTATTGTTACCGACGATGTCCCAGTTCCCCTCCTCGGTGTAAAACTTGACTGCATAGCCGCGAGGGTCACGCTCTGTATCGGCTGAACCTCGCTCTCCGCCAACGGTAGAAAAACGCAGGAATAGAGGGGTTTGCTTGCCAACAGCCGCAAACAAGCTTGCCCTGCTATAGCGGGTTATATCGCCAGTAACGGTCAACTTACCGTAGGCGCCAGACCCTTTGGCGTGTACGCGGCGCTCAGGGATAACCTCCCGGTTGAAGTGAGCGAGCTTTTCGACAAGATGAAAGTCATCCAGCAAAAGCGGACCCCGAGGCCCGGCCGAACGAGAATTTTGATTATCGGCAACCGGAGCACCGGATGCCGTAGTAAGGACTTGTCTATCGCTCATATCGTCTCTCCTTGAATGCCAAGTGTGTGGCTTGGAGACGATTCTAGCGGGGCGGCGTTAATAATCTAATTTATTAACCAGACCAGAACGATAGCTTTTAACTAACCTTCAGGCATAAAAAAACCGAGCATATGCTCGGTTTTTTTAAGCAAGCAAAGCTTACTCAGCAGCTTCCACTTCACCGGTAACCGGACGGTCAACCAGCTCAACGTAAGCCATAGGTGCGTTGTCTCCAGCACGGAAGCCGCACTTGAGAATGCGCAGGTAACCACCCTGACGAGTGGCATAACGCGGGCCAAGATCGTTGAACAGCTTGCCAACGATAGCCTTCGAGCGGGTACGGTCGAAAGCCAGACGACGATTGGCAACGCTGTCTTCCTTAGCCAAGGTGATCAGCGGCTCGGCAACGCGACGCAGTTCCTTGGCCTTAGGCAGAGTTGTTTTGATCAGTTCGTGCTCGAACAGCGACACCGCCATGTTCTGAAACATAGCCTTGCGGTGAGCGCTTGTGCGGCTGAGATGACGGCCACTTTTACGATGACGCATGATTGAAATTCCTTACCAAACGATCAGTTCGGTGACTATGGTCGATCAGGCCGTAGCCTTATCGTCCTTCTTGAGACTGGCCGGCGGCCAATTGTCGAGGCGCATGCCGAGGGACAGACCACGAGAAGCCAGAACATCTTTGATTTCAGTCAGAGATTTCTTGCCCAGGTTCGGCGTTTTCAACAGCTCGACTTCGGTACGCTGGATCAGATCACCGATGTAGTAGATGTTTTCTGCCTTGAGGCAGTTAGCCGAACGAACGGTCAGCTCCAAGTCATCAACTGGACGCAACAGGATCGGATCGATCTCGTCTTCCTGCTCGACCACGACCGGCTCACTGTCACCTTTGAGGTCAACGAACGCGGCCAACTGCTGCTGCAGGATGGTCGCGGCGCGACGGATCGCCTCTTCGGGATCCAAGGTTCCGTTGGTTTCCAGGTCGATAACCAGCTTGTCCAAGTTGGTACGCTGCTCGACACGAGCGTTTTCAACCACATAAGCCACACGACGAACCGGGCTGAACGTGGCGTCGAGCTGAAGACGGCCAATACTACGGCTTTCATCCTCATCGCTCTGACGCGCATCAGCCGGCTCGTAGCCACGGCCGCGAGCGACCTTGAGCTTCATGTTGATCGAGCCATTAGCCGCCAGGTTGGCGATCAGGTGATCGCCATTGACGATTTCGACATCGTGATCCAGCTGGATATCGGCAGCGGTAACAGCGCCCGCGCCCTTCTTCACCAGGCTCAAGGTCACTTCATCACGGCCGTGGAGCTTGATGGCGATACCTTTGAGGTTCAGCAGGATTTCGATTACATCTTCCTGCACGCCCTCGATGGCGCTGTACTCGTGAAGCACACCGTCGATCTCAGCCTCGACCACAGCGCAGCCGGGCATGGAGGACAACAGGATACGACGCAGCGCGTTGCCCAGGGTATGGCCGAAACCACGCTCGAGAGGCTCGAGAGTGATCTTGGCACGGGTCGGACTGACCACCTGCACATCGATATGGCGGGGGGTCAGGAACTCATTTACCGAAATCTGCATGGATACACCTATTTTCTAGCCCTTACTTGGAGTAGAGCTCGACAATCAGGTTTTCGTTGATGTCAGCCGACAGATCACTGCGAGCCGGAACACTCTTGAAAACACCAGATTTCTTGTCGGCGTCTACTTCGACCCACTCAACGCGACCGCGCTGTACGCACAGTTCCAGGGCTTGGGCGATACGCAGCTGGTTACGGCACTTCTCACGAACGGCGACCACATCACCAGCCTTCACCTGGAAGGAAGGAACGTTCACTGTCTTGCCGTTGACGCTGATCGCCTTGTGGGAAACCAGCTGACGCGATTCGGCGCGAGTAGAGCCGAAGCCCATGCGGTAAACCACGTTATCCAGACGGCACTCGAGCAACTGAAGCAGGTTCTCACCGGTAGCGCCTTTACGGCTGGCAGCTTCTTTGTAGTAACCGCTGAATTGACGCTCAAGCACGCCATAGATGCGGCGAACTTTCTGCTTCTCACGCAGCTGAGTACCGTAGTCAGACAGACGACCGCGACGCTGACCATGAACACCCGGCGGGGTTTCGATGTTGCACTTTGATTCGAGCGCGCGTACACCACTCTTCAGAAAGAGATCGGTGCCTTCACGACGAGACAGTTTGCACTTGGGACCAATATAACGAGCCATTTCTCACTGTCTCCTGATTACACGCGGCGCTTCTTCGGCGGACGGCACCCGTTGTGCGGGATCGGCGTCACGTCGGTGATGCTGGCGATTTTATAACCACAGCCGTTCAAAGCACGAACAGCAGATTCACGACCCGGACCCGGACCCTTGACGTTTACGTCGAGGTTTTTGAGGCCATATTCCAGTGCCGCCTGGCCAGCACGTTCAGCTGCAACCTGGGCTGCGAACGGCGTGCTCTTACGGGAGCCACGGAAACCGGAACCACCGGAGGTAGCCCAAGACAAAGCATTGCCCTGGCGGTCGGTGATAGTGATGATGGTGTTGTTGAAAGAAGCGTGGATGTGGGCGATGCCATCAACCACCGTCTTTTTTACTTTCTTACGAGGACGAGCAGCAGGTTTTGCCATGACTAGATTCCTGTCGATGCGCTAACGCGATTACTTGCGGATCGGCTTACGCGGACCCTTACGGGTGCGAGCGTTGGTCTTGGTGCGCTGACCGCGAACCGGCAGACCACGACGATGACGCAGGCCGCGGTAGCAACCCAGGTCCATCAAGCGCTTGATCTTCATGTTGACTTCACGACGAAGGTCACCTTCAACGATGAACTTAGCCACTTCGCCGCGCAGCAGTTCGACCTGCTCGTCGGATAGATCCTTGATTTTCGCTGCCGGATTCACACCGGTAGCAGCACAGATAGACTGTGCACGAGTGCGACCAACACCATAGATGTAGGTCAGCGAGATAACAGTGTGCTTGTTATCCGGAATGTTTACGCCTGCAATACGGGCCATTCAGTGAAACTCCAATTGACAGCTACCCAACGCCCCGGAAGCCAAGAAAAGGGCGCGAGATACTAACGCTGTAATAACAAATAATCAACCCGACAGCGCACTAGCTGCCGGGCTCGAGCCTTAGCTCACAATCAGCCTTGGCGCTGTTTGTGACGCGGTTCAGCGCTGCAGATCACTCGCACGACGCCTTCGCGACGAACGATCTTGCAGTTGCGGCACAGCTTTTTGACCGATGCACGAACTTTCATGATCAACTCCTGGAACCTTACGGAACAGGTCAGCGGAGCATTCCGCTGCCATAGCCCTTCAGGTTGGCTTTTTTCATCAGGGAATCGTATTGGTGAGACATGAGGTGCGATTGCACTTGAGACATAAAGTCCATTACAACCACGACCACGATCAGCAACGACGTCCCGCCAAGGTAGAACGGTACGTTTGCCGCAACCACAAGAAACTGAGGAAGCAGGCAAACAGCCGTCATGTACAGGGCACCGAACATGGTCAAGCGAGTCAGAACGCCATCGATATAGCGCGCCGATTGCTCACCAGGACGAATCCCTGGGATAAACGCACCGGACTTCTTCAGATTTTCCGCAACATCCTTCGGATTAAACATCAATGCCGTGTAGAAGAAGCAGAAGAAGATGATACCGGCGCTGAACAACAAGATGTTCAACGGCTGGCCGGGAGCGATTGCCTGAGAGATATCCGCCAGCCACCCCATGTTCTCCGACTGCCCGAACCATTGTCCAAGCGACGCAGGAAACAACAGGATACTACTGGCGAAGATCGCCGGAATAACGCCTGCCATGTTGACCTTCAGCGGAAGGTGGCTGGTCTGAGCGGCAAATACCTTACGGCCCTGCTGACGCTTGGCGTAGTGCACGGCAATACGCCGCTGACCACGCTCAATGAACACCACGAAACCGATGATAGCCACCGCAAGCAGCCCAACAGCAAGCAGAGCGATGATGTTGACATCACCCTGCCGTGCAGACTCGAACGACTGCCCGAGCGCTCCGGGAATACCGGCAACAATACCGGCGAAGATCAGCATGGAGATACCGTTGCCAACACCCCGCTCAGTGATCTGCTCGCCCAGCCACATCATGAACATGGCACCAGCCACGAAGGTGGTGACAGCCACGAAATAGAAGCCGAAGTCGGTACTGAACGCGACACCCTGACCAGCGAGACCAACCGACATGCCGATCGCCTGCACGATAGCCAAAACCAGCGCTCCGTAGCGGGTGTATTGGCTGATCTTGCGTCGGCCAGACTCACCTTCTTTCTTCAACTGTTCCAACTGAGGACTGACAGCGGTCATGAGCTGCATGATGATCGAGGCCGAAATGTACGGCATGATCCCCAACGCAAAGATACTCATGCGCTCCAGTGCCCCACCGGAGAACATATTGAACAGGCTAAGGATGGTCCCTTCGTTCTGACGGAACAGCTCGGCCAACCTCTCGGGGTTTATACCCGGAACCGGGATGTGCGCGCCAATACGATAGACGATGATCGCCATCAGCAGAAAACGCAGACGAGCCCAGAGTTCAGAAAGCCCGCCATTATTCAGCGCGGAGAGAGCACCTTGCTTAGCCATTTATTCCTCGAACTTGCCGCCAGCTGCTTCGATAGCCGCACGCGCACCCTTGGTGGCGGCGATGCCTTTCAGTGTTACAGCGCGACCAACCTCACCGGACAGCATGACTTTCACACGCTGAACGTTTTGGTTGATAACGTTGGCATCCTTAAGGCTCTGCACTGAAACGACGTCGCCTTCAACTTTGGCCAGCTCGGACGTACGCACTTCTGCGCGATCCATGGCTTTAAGCGAAACGAAGCCGAACTTCGGCAGACGACGATGCAGAGGCTGCTGGCCGCCTTCGAAACCAGGAGCAATTTTACCGCCGGAGCGGGAAGTCTGGCCCTTGTGGCCACGACCACCGGTTTTGCCCAGACCGCTACCGATACCACGACCAGGACGCAGCTTTTCGCGACGGGCACCCGGCGCAGAACGCAGATCGTTCAGTTGCATGGCTTAGCCCTCCACACGGAGCATGTAATAAGCCTTGTTGATCATGCCGCGGTTTTCAGGAGTGTCCTGAACCTCGACGGTATGACCAATGCGACGCAGGCCAAGACCCTTGACGCATAGCTTGTGATTGGGGATGCGACCGCTGACACTTTTGATCAGCGTAACCTTGACGGTATTAGCCATGATCAGGAAATCTCCTCGACGCTCTTGCCACGCTTGGCAGCGATCGACTCAGGCGACTGCATGGCTTTCAGACCCTTGAAAGTGGCATGGACCACGTTCACCGGGTTAGTAGAGCCATAGCACTTGGCCAGAACGTTTTGCACGCCAGCAACTTCGAGAATGGCGCGCATGGCACCACCAGCGATAACACCGGTACCTTCCGAAGCAGGCTGCATATAGACCTTGGAAGCGCCATGCGCAGCCTTGGTAGCGTACTGCAGCGTAGTGCCGTTCAGATCAACCTGGATCATGTTGCGGCGAGCCGCTTCCATGGCCTTCTGAATGGCCGCCGGCACTTCGCGGGACTTGCCGCGACCGAAACCAACACGACCTTTACCGTCACCTACCACAGTCAGCGCGGTGAAGGTGAAGATACGGCCACCTTTAACAGTCTTGGCGACGCGGTTAACTTGAACCAGCTTCTCAATGTAGCCTTCGTCGCGCTTTTGCTCGTTATATGCCATAACTTAGAACTCCAGCCCGCCTTCACGAGCAGCATCAGCCAGTGCCTTGACACGACCGTGGTACTTGAAGCCAGAACGGTCGAACGCCACCTGGGTGACACCTGCGGCTTTAGCGCGCTCAGCGACCAGCTGACCAACTTTCTTGGCAGCGTCGACGTTGCCAGTGGCTCCGCCGCGCAGTTCTTTGTCCAGAGTCGAGGCGCTTGCCAGGACCTTGCCGCCGTCGGCCGAAAGGACCTGGGCGTAGATGTGCTGGGAAGAGCGGTACACACAAAGGCGTACGGTTTCCAGCTCGCGCATCTTCAGGCGTGCCTTGCGAGCGCGACGCAGACGAGTAACTTTCTTTACGCTCATTTGCTATGCCCTACTTCTTCTTAGCTTCTTTACGACGGACCACTTCGTCCGAGTAACGCACGCCTTTGCCTTTGTAAGGCTCAGGACGGCGGAAATCGCGGATTTCAGCAGCCACCTGACCGACCAGTTGCTTATCGACACCCTTGATCAGGATATCGGTCTGGCTGGGGGTCTCAGCGGTAACGCCTTGCGGCAGTTCATATTCCACCGGATGCGAGAAGCCGAGAGCCAGGGACAGCACTTGACCTTTGGCTTGCGCCTTGTAGCCAACACCAACCAACTGGAGCTTGCGCTCGAAGCCTTGGCTGACGCCGATTACCATGTTGTTAACCAGCGCACGGGTGGTACCGGCCATAGCACGATTTTGCTGATCGCCATTACGAGCGGCAAAACGGAGCTCACCAGCCTCGTGGATAACTTCCACAGACGAGTGCACATTCAGTTCGAGAGTGCCCTTGGCACCCTTCACCGAGAGCTGCTGGCCGGCCATGTTGAACTCAACACCAGCGGGCAGCTTGACGGGGTTCTTAGCAACGCGAGACATGCTTATCCCCCCTTAGAACACTGTGCAGAGCACTTCGCCGCCGACGCCAGCAGCGCGGGCAGCCCGATCCGTCATCACACCTTTGTTGGTGGATACGATCGAAACACCCAGACCGCCGCGAACCTTCGGCAACTGATCAACGGATTTGTACTGGCGAAGGCCAGGACGACTTACGCGCTTCAGCTCCTCGATGACCGGACGGCCTTCGAAGTACTTCAGCTCGATTGACAGCTGCGGCTTGGCGTCGCTGCTGACATTGTATCCTGCGATATAGCCTTCACCTTGAAGCACGTCGGCTACAGCGACCTTCAGTGTGGACGAAGGCATGCTTACGACGGACTTTTCGGCCATCTGGGCATTACGGATACGAGTTAGCATGTCCGCTAACGGGTCCTGCATACTCATGGGCGCTTGGCTCCTATACTAAAAAATAAGCCCGCGAGGGCTCGTGTCGCCTGCTAGATGAGCGCACACCATAGGCGCGACTCGGGCGAGCCGGACATTCTAGAGACACTCCAGAAACGAATCAAGCCCCATGAGGGGCTTGATTCAAAACCACAGGTCCGCTGCGAGCAGCGGACCATGGCGCTGTTACCAGCTGGCTTTCACCAGACCAGGAACGTCGCCACGCATTGCAGCCTGACGCAGCATGTTGCGCGCAAGACCAAACTTGCGATAAACACCGTGCGGGCGACCGGTCAGACGGCAGCGATTACGCAGACGCGAGGCGCTTGCATCACGCGGCTGCTTTTGGAGGGCTACCTGAGCCTCCCAGCGCGCTTCCGGACTGGATTCCGGGTTGGCGATGACAGCCTTCAGCGCAGCGCGCTTCTGAGCGTACTTGGCAACCGTTTGCTGACGCTTCAGCTCACGGTTCTTCATGCTTTGCTTAGCCATGTACCTACTCCAATCAGTTACGGAACGGGAAGTTGAAGGCACGCAGCAGTGCGCGACCCTCTTCATCCGTCCGAGCAGTAGTGGTCAGAGTGATGTCCAGACCACGCAGGGCATCGATCTTGTCGTAATCGATTTCCGGGAAAATGATCTGCTCTTTGACGCCCATGCTGTAGTTGCCACGACCGTCAAACGACTTGGCATTCAGGCCGCGGAAGTCGCGCACCCGAGGCAGGGAGATCGACAGCAGACGATCCAGGAACTCATACATGCGATCGCTGCGCAGGGTCACCTTGACACCGATCGGCCAACCTTCGCGAACTTTGAAGCCTGCGATGGATTTACGAGCGTGAGTCACGACGACCTTCTGGCCAGTGATCTTTTCCAGATCGGCAACCGCGTTGTCGATGATTTTCTTATCACCAATCGCTTCGCCGATACCCATGTTGAGCGTGATCTTGGTAATGCGCGGAACTTCCATCACGTTGCCAAGCTGAAGCTCTTCTTTCAGCTTGGGAGCGATTTGCTTCCGATAAACTTCTTTTAGTCGTGCCATGGTTATCTACCTAGCAGTCTCAAGCTTCAACCGGCTTCTGGGTCGACTTGAAGACACGAATTTTCTTGCCGTCTTCAACCTTGAACCCAACGCGATCAGCCTTGTTGGTCTCACCATTGAAGATAGCGACGTTAGAGGCGTGCAGTGGCGCCTCTTTTTCGACGATACCACCCTGAACGCCCGACATCGGGTTCGGCTTGGTATGACGCTTCACGAGGTTGATACCACCAACGACCAGACGGTCATCAGCTAGAACCCGGAGCACCTTACCGCGCTTGCCCTTATCTTTGCCGGCGATGACGATGATCTCGTCGTTGCGACGAATCTTTTGCATGCGGCTTCTCCTTACAGCACTTCAGGCGCGAGCGAGACGATCTTCATGAACTTCTCGGAACGAAGCTCACGCGTCACCGGCCCGAAAATACGGGTGCCAATTGGCTCCTGCTTGTTGTTCAACAGAACAGCAGCATTGCCATCGAAGCGGATGATGGAGCCGTCTGGACGACGAACACCGTGGCGAGTACGGACTACAACTGCAGTCATTACCTGGCCTTTCTTGACCTTGCCACGAGGAATCGCTTCCTTGACGGTAACCTTGATGATGTCGCCGATGCCGGCGTAACGGCGGTGCGAACCGCCGAGAACCTTGATACACATGACGCGACGAGCGCCACTGTTATCAGCCACATCGAGCATTGATTGAGTCTGAATCATATAATTTCTCCGACCCTTAGCCCTTAGACTTCGACGGCACGTTCAACGACATCAACCAACATCCAGCACTTGGTCTTCGCCAGAGGACGAGTCTCGCGAATCGTGACCTTGTCACCGATACGGCACTGGTTGGTTTCGTCGTGGGCGTGCAGTTTGGTCGAACGCTTCACGTATTTACCGTAGATCGGGTGCTTAACGCGACGCTCGATCAGAACGGTGATGCTTTTGTCCATTTTGTCGCTGACGACGCGGCCAGTCAGCGTACGGACAGTTTTTTCAACTTCAGCCATGATCACTTACCTGCCTGCTGGTTGAGCACAGTCTTGACACGAGCGATGTCGCGCTTGACTTGCGAGAGCAGGTGAGACTGCCCCAACTGGCCAGTTGCTTTCTGCATACGCAGATTGAACTGGTCGCGCAGCAACTCGAGCAACTGCTCGTTCAGCTGCTGAGCGGATTTTTCACGAAGCTCATTCGCTTTCATCACATCACCGTCCGCTTAACAAAGGAGGTGGCGAGCGGCAGCTTTGCAGCAGCCAGGGCGAATGCCTCACGCGCCAGCTCTTCGGAAACACCCTCGATCTCGTAGAGCACCTTGCCCGGCTGAATCTGGGCTACCCAGTACTCGACGTTACCCTTACCTTTACCCATCCGCACTTCAAGCGGCTTTTTGGAGATCGGCTTGTCGGGGAAAACGCGGATCCAGATCTTGCCGCCACGCTTTACGTGACGAGTCAACGCACGACGTGCGGACTCGATCTGACGCGCAGTCAAACGACCACGAGCGACAGACTTCAGAGCGAACTCGCCGAAGCTGACTTTGCTACCGCGCTGAGCCAGGCCACGATTGTGACCGGTCATTTGCTTGCGGAATTTTGTACGCTTTGGTTGCAACATTTGGCGTACTCCTTACTTGGCAGCTTTTTTACGAGGCGCAGGCGCTTGCGGCTTCAGTTCTTCATGGCGACCACCAATCACTTCGCCTTTGAAGATCCAAACCTTGACGCCAATCACACCGTAAGTGGTGTGTGCTTCGTAGGTGTTGTAGTCGATATCGGCACGCAGGGTGTGCAGGGGCACACGACCTTCCCGATACCATTCCGTACGGGCGATTTCCGCCCCACCCAGACGACCGCTCACCTGGATCTTGATACCCTTGGCACCAATGCGGATCGCGTTCTGTACGGCGCGCTTCATGGCGCGACGGAACATCACACGACGCTCCAGCTGCTGAGCGACGTTCTGTGCTACCAGCATTGCATCGAGTTCCGGCTTGCGGATTTCTTCGATGTTGATGTGCACAGGCACACCCATTTTCTTGGTCAGGTCCTGACGCAGCTTCTCAACATCCTCACCCTTCTTGCCGATCACGATGCCGGGACGAGCGGTGTGGATAGTGATGCGTGCGGTTTGAGCCGGACGATGGATGTCGATACGACTTACGGACGCGCTTTTTAATTTGTCTTGGAGGTATTCACGCACGTTCAGATCTGCAAGCAGATAATCGGCGTACGTACGACCGTCTGCATACCAGACGGAAGTGTGCTCCTTGACGATTCCCAGGCGAATGCCAGTGGGATGTACTTTCTGACCCATCTGATCGACTCCGTTACTTGTCCGCAACCTTGACAGTGATATGGCAAGACCGCTTGACGATGCGATCAGCGCGGCCTTTGGCACGCGGCATGATGCGCTTAAGCGAACGCCCCTCGTTGACGAAAACAGTAGAGACTTTGAGGTCATCTACGTCTGCGCCTTCGTTGTGCTCGGCGTTGGCTACAGCCGACTCCAGCACTTTCTTCATGATCTCGGCGGCTTTCTTACTGCTGAAAGCCAGCAGGTTGAGCGCTTCGCCCACCTTCTTCCCGCGGATCTGGTCGGCGACCAGGCGGGCTTTCTGGGCGGAGATGCGAGCGCCCGACAACTTAGCGGCTACTTCCATCTTTCCTTACCCCTTAGCGCTTGCCTTTCTTGTCCGCTACGTGCCCGCGATAAGTGCGGGTACCAGCGAACTCGCCGAGTTTGTGGCCGACCATGTCTTCGCTTACGAGAACGGGAACATGTTGACGACCGTTATGCACAGCGATGGTCAGACCGACCATTTGCGGCAGGATCATCGAACGACGCGACCAGGTTTTAACCGGCTTACGATCGTTCTTTTCCATCGCCACTTCGACCTTCTTCAGTAGGTGAAGATCGATAAAAGGACCTTTTTTCAGAGAACGCGGCACTGTCGTATCCCTCTAGTTACTTGCGACGACGGACGATCATGTTATCGGTGCGCTTATTCGAGCGAGTCTTCGCGCCCTTAGTCGGGAAGCCCCATGGCGACACCGGATGACGACCACCGGAGGTACGACCCTCACCACCACCGTGGGGGTGATCGACCGGGTTCATTGCCACACCGCGTACGGTCGGGCGAACACCACGCCAGCGCTTGGCACCGGCCTTACCCAGCGAACGCAGGCTGTGCTCGGAGTTCGAGACCTCACCCAGCGTCGCACGGCACTCGGCCAGTACTTTACGCATCTCGCCGGAGCGAAGACGCAGCGTTACGTAAGCACCTTCACGAGCTACCAACTGAGCCGAAGCACCAGCGGAGCGAGCGATCTGGGCACCTTTACCCGGCTTAAGTTCAACACCGTGAACGGTAGAACCCAGCGGAATGTTACGCAGAGGCAAGCTATTACCAGCCTTGATCGGCGCGTTAACGCCCGACAGCAGCTGGTCGCCAGCACTCACGCCCTTAGGGGCGATGATGTAGCGGCGCTCACCATCGGCGTACTTGAGCAACGCGATGTGCGCGGTACGGTTCGGGTCGTACTCAACGCGCTCAACAACGGCAGGGATGCCGTCCTTGTTGCGACGAAAATCGACCAGGCGATAATGCTGCTTATGACCACCACCAATGTGGCGAGTGGTAATTCGACCATTGTTGTTACGGCCGCCAGACTTCGACTTCTTCTCTAGCAGCGGAGCATAAGGAGCGCCTTTGTGCAGCTCCTGACCGACCACTTTGACCACAAAACGGCGGCCTGCGGAAGTCGGTTTGCATTTAACGATTGCCATGATGCACCCCTTCCTTACTCAGCGTTGCCGGAGAAATCGAGATCCTGGCCTGGCTGAAGAGCAATGTATGCCTTCTTCCAGTCATTACGCTTGCCCAAGCCGCGAGCGGTGCGTTTGGTCTTGCCCTGAACATTCAGAGTGCTGACTTTAGCGACCTTCACGTTGAACAGGCTTTCGACGGCCTTCTTGATTTCCAGCTTGGTTGCATCAGTAGCAACCTTGAAAACGAACTGGCTCTTGCTGTCAGCCAGCATGGTTGCCTTCTCGGAGACGTGCGGACCAAGCAGGACTTTGAATACGCGTTCCTGGTTCATCCCAGCAGCTCCTCGAATTTCTTCACAGCCGACACGGTGATCAGCACCTTGTCATAGGCGATCAGGCTGACAGGGTCCGAACCTTGCACATCACGAACATCGACGTGCGGCAGGTTGCGGGCTGCCAAATACAGATTCTGATCGACAGCATCGGAAACTATCAGTACGTCATTCAGACCCATTCCAGTCAGCTTGCTTGCAAGCAACTTGGTCTTAGGGCTGTCGACGGCGAAATCTTCAACGACGACCAAACGCTCGGAACGAACCAATTCGGAAAGAATGGAGCGCAGCGCTGCGCGGTACATCTTCTTGTTGAGCTTCTGCTCATGATTCTGGGGGCGAGCAGCAAAAGTTACACCACCACCACGCCAAATCGGACCACGCGAGGTACCCGCACGAGCGCGACCAGTACCCTTTTGACGCCAAGGACGCTTACCGCCACCCGAAACGTCAGAGCGCGTCTTCTGCTGCTTGCTGCCCTGACGACCGCCAGCCATGTAGGCGACGACAGCCTGGTGCACCAGCGTCTCATTGAACTCACCACCAAAGGTTTGCTCGGAGACTTCGATGGCCTGTGCGCCATTTACATTCAATTGCATGTGAACTCCCCCTTACCCGCGAGCCTTGGCGGCCGGACGCACGACAACGTCACCACCAGTAGCGCCGGGCACTGCACCCTTCACCAACAGCAGGTTACGCTCTGCATCGACACGCACGATTTCCAGGGACTGCACGGTTACGCGCTCTGCGCCCATGTGCCCGGACATCTTCTTGCCCTTAAAAACACGACCAGGAGTCTGGCACTGGCCAATCGAACCCGGAACGCGGTGGGATACGGAGTTACCGTGGGTATTGTCTTGACCACGGAAGTTCCAGCGCTTAATGGTACCGGCGAAGCCTTTACCCTTGGACTGACCGGTGACATCCACCATTTGTCCAGCCTGGAAAATCTCGGCATTGATCTGGTCACCAACCTGGAATTCCTCACCGTCGAGGCGGAACTCCCATACGCCACGACCAGCAGCTACGTTCGCTTTAGCGAAGTGACCAGCCTGAGCCTTGGTAACGCGGGACGCGCGACGCTCGCCGACAGTAACCTGTACGGCGCGATAGCCATCGCTGTCTTCATTCTTGAACTGAGTGACGCGATTCGGCTCGATCTCGATGACCGTAACCGGAATAGAGACACCATCTTCGGTGAAAACGCGGGTCATGCCGCACTTACGACCGACTACACCAATAGTCATGTTGTAACCTCTTGAGTGTACGGGGCTTTCACCCGCTATGGCCGCCCATTTCAGAGCGTTACACGACTAAAACTCTAGGTTTTAGCCGAGGCTGATCTGCACTTCCACGCCAGCCGCAAGATCAAGCTTCATCAGCGCATCGACAGTTTTGTCGGTTGGCTGGACGATATCCAGCACACGCTTATGAGTACGGATCTCATACTGGTCGCGCGCATCTTTGTTGACGTGCGGAGAAACCAGAACAGTGAACCGCTCTTTGCGGGTCGGCAGTGGAATCGGACCACGCACCTGAGCACCAGTACGTTTCGCGGTTTCCACGATTTCCTGGGTTGATTGATCGATCAGGCGATGGTCAAAAGCCTTCAACCGAATACGGATTTGTTGGTTTTGCATTTTGACCTCAGACTCCAATTAGCCATCCCTACCAAACGCAATACGCCCGGTAAAAGGAGGCGCAATTGTACGGATGCGTCCAGGGGGTGTCAATAAATGATCAACAATAGAAAAAGGGCCCCGAGAGGCCCTTTCCGATATCGAATAATTTATTCGACGATCTTGGCAACCACGCCGGCACCAACGGTACGTCCGCCTTCGCGAATTGCGAAGCGCAGGCCGTCTTCCATGGCGATCGGCTTGATCAGGGTGACAACCATTTTCACGTTGTCGCCCGGCATTACCATCTCGACGCCTTCCGGCAGTTCGCACGAACCAGTCACGTCAGTGGTACGGAAGTAGAACTGCGGACGATAGCCCTTGAAGAACGGGGTATGACGACCACCTTCTTCCTTGGACAGAACGTACACTTCGGCTTCGAATTTGGTGTGCGGCTTGATGGTGCCCGGCTTGGCCAGTACCTGACCACGCTCGACGTCATCACGCTTGGTACCACGCAGCAGCACACCGCAGTTCTCGCCGGCACGACCTTCGTCGAGCAGCTTGCGGAACATTTCAACGCCGGTACAGGTAGTCTTGGTCGTGGCACGCAGACCAACGATCTCGATTTCTTCCTGAACCTTGACGATGCCGCGCTCTACACGACCGGTCACAACGGTACCGCGACCGGAGATCGAGAACACGTCTTCGATCGGCATCAGGAACGGCTTGTCGATGGCACGTACCGGCTCAGGGATGTAAGTATCCAGAGTCTCGACCAGCTTCTTGACCGCAGTGGTACCCAGCTCGTTATCGTCTTCACCGTTCAACGCCATCAGGGCCGAACCGATGATGATCGGCGTGTCGTCACCTGGGAAGTCGTAAGTCGACAGCAGGTCACGCACTTCCATTTCAACCAGCTCAAGCAGCTCAGCGTCGTCCACCATGTCAGCCTTGTTCAGGAAGACAACGATGTAAGGTACACCTACCTGACGGGACAGCAGGATGTGCTCGCGAGTCTGAGGCATCGGGCCATCAGCAGCGGAGCAGACCAGAATCGCGCCATCCATCTGGGCAGCACCAGTGATCATGTTCTTCACATAGTCAGCGTGACCAGGGCAGTCAACGTGCGCGTAGTGACGGACGTTGGAGTCGTACTCTACGTGGGCAGTGTTGATGGTGATACCGCGAGCCTTCTCTTCCGGTGCGCTATCGATCTTGTCGAAGTCAACACGAGCGGAACCGAAAACCTCGGAACATACACGAGTCAGAGCAGCAGTCAGGGTAGTCTTGCCATGGTCGACGTGACCAATAGTGCCGACGTTGACATGGGGTTTGTTACGTTCGAATTTTTCTTTAGCCACGACAGTAAACCTCTTACCAAAAGGGCTGAATCAACCTTGTTTTTTAACCAGTGCTTCGACGATGTTCGACGGAGCCTCGGAGTATTTGGAGAATTCCATGGAGTAGCTCGCGCGACCCTGAGACATGGAACGAACGTCGGTCGCATAACCGAACATCTCCCCCAGCGGAACTTCGGCACGGATCACCTTGCCGGACACTGTGTCTTCCATACCCTGGATCAGACCACGACGACGATTCAGGTCACCCATCACGTCACCCATGTAGTCCTCAGGGGTTACTACTTCTACTTTCATGATCGGCTCAAGCACAACACCGCCGCCCTTCTGGGCCAGCTGCTTGGTCGCCATAGACGCGGCCACCTTGAACGCCATCTCGTTGGAGTCGACGTCATGGTAGGAACCATCGAAAACGGTAGCCTTAAGGCCGATAAGCGGATAACCGGCCACAACGCCGTTTTTCATCTGCTCCTCGATGCCCTTCTGGATGGCCGGAATGTATTCCTTCGGAACCACACCACCCACGACCTCGTTCACGAATACCAGACCTTCCTGACCTTCGTCTGCCGGAGCAAAGCGAATCCAGCAATGACCGAACTGACCACGACCACCGGACTGACGTACGAATTTGCCTTCGATTTCGCAGTTCTTGGTGATTTTTTCGCGGTAGGAGACCTGCGGCTTACCGATGTTAGCCTCGACGTTGAACTCGCGCTTCATGCGATCAACAAGGATATCGAGGTGAAGCTCACCCATACCGGAAATGATGGTCTGACCGGTCTCTTCGTCAGTCTTCACGCGGAACGACGGATCCTCCTGAGCAAGCTTGCCCAGTGCGATACCCATCTTCTCCTGGTCATCCTTGGTCTTGGGCTCTACCGCAACCGAGATTACCGGCTCCGGGAAGTCCATACGAACCAGAATGATCGGCTTGTCCAGAGCGCAGAGGGTGTCACCCGTGGTGACGTCCTTCATCCCGATCAGAGCGGCGATGTCACCCGCACGAACCTCTTTGATCTCTTCGCGGCTGTTCGCGTGCATTTGCACCATACGACCAACACGCTCTTTCTTGCCCTTAACCGAGTTCAGAACGCCGTCACCGGAATTCAGCACACCGGAATAGACACGAGCAAAGGTCAGCGTACCGACGAAGGGGTCAGTCGCGATTTTGAAGGCCAGCGCAGAGAAAGGCTCAGCGTCGTCAGCATGACGTTCCATCTCGATGGTTTCGTCATCGATATCCGTACCCTTGATTGCCGGGATGTCGGCAGGCGCAGGCAGGTAGTCGATAACAGCGTCCAGAACGAGAGGCACGCCCTTGTTCTTGAAGGACGAACCACAGACAGCCAGAACGATCTCACCAGCAATGGTGCGCTGGCGAAGGGCAGCCTTGATTTCCTCGGTGGTGAGCTCTTCACCTTCGAGGTACTTGTTCATCAGCTCCTCGGTCGCCTCGGCAGCAGCCTCGACCATGTTGCTGCGCCACTCATCTGCCAGGTCCTGCAACTCGGCCGGGATCTCTTCCTCACGGAAGGTCATGCCCTTGTCTTCATCGTTCCAGTAGATGGCTTTCATCTTGATCAGATCGATCTGACCCTGGAAGTTATCTTCAGCCCCAATGGCCAACTGAATCGGCACCGGAGTATGACCGAGACGCTGCTTTATCTGCGCAACCACACGCAGGAAGTTCGCGCCAGCGCGGTCCATCTTGTTGACGTAGACCAAGCGCGGAACACCGTACTTATTAGCCTGGCGCCAAACAGTTTCAGACTGCGGTTCAACACCCGACGTACCGCAGAACACGACAACCGCACCATCGAGCACGCGCAGCGAGCGCTCTACTTCGATGGTGAAGTCAACGTGACCGGGAGTATCGATGATGTTGAAGCGGTGCCTGTCGAACTGCTTTTCCGAGCCAGCCCAGAAAGCGGTAGTCGCAGCAGAAGTAATGGTGATACCACGCTCCTGCTCCTGAACCATCCAGTCCATGGTCGCGGCGCCGTCATGCACCTCGCCCATCTTATGGTTTACGCCCGTATAAAAAAGGACGCGCTCGGTGGTTGTGGTTTTACCCGCATCCACGTGAGCAACGATACCGATATTACGGTAGCGGTTAATCGGGGTAGTACGAGCCATAAAGCCCTCGCAAGTTGTTGACGCTGAATATTAGAAGCGGTAGTGCGAGAAGGCCTTGTTGGCTTCAGCCATGCGATGCACATCTTCACGCTTCTTAACTGCAGCGCCCTTACCTTCAAATGCATCCGTCAGCTCACCTGCCAAACGCAGGGCCATGGATTTCTCGCCACGCTTGCGCGCAGCATCTACCAGCCAGCGCATAGCCAGAGCGTTGCGACGGGAAGGACGAACTTCGACCGGAACCTGGTAAGTCGCACCACCTACGCGGCGGGACTTCACTTCGACCAGCGGAGCGATGGCGTCGAGTGCTTTTTCGAAGATCTCCAGTGGATCGCTGTTCTTACGCTCTTTGACCTTGTCCAACGCACCATAAACGATACGCTCGGCAACGGCCTTCTTACCGCTTTCCATCACGTGGTTCATGAACTTGGCAAGAATCAGACTTCCGTACTTCGGATCGTCAAGGATCTCGCGCTTGGCTGCTACACGACGTCTTGGCATTGATAAGCCCTCAAACGGTCTTCAGGTTAGCCCGGGACTATAACGACAAGGTTACGCCCGACCTTACTCTTATCGACTCAGATAAATAAAAATACTGATTACTTCGGACGCTTGGCGCCGTACTTGGAGCGACCCTGCTTACGGTCCTTCACGCCGGAGGTATCCAGCGAACCGCGCACGGTGTGGTAGCGAACACCAGGAAGGTCTTTAACGCGACCGCCGCGGATCAGCACTACGCTGTGCTCTTGCAGGTTGTGACCTTCACCACCAATGTAGGAGGCGACTTCAAAACCGTTGGTCAGGCGAACACGACATACTTTACGCAGTGCCGAGTTCGGTTTCTTTGGCGTCGTGGTGTATACACGAGTGCACACGCCGCGACGCTGCGGGCAGTTCTGCAGCGCAGGGACGTCGCTTTTTTCGACGACGCGCTTGCGCGGCTGGCGTACCAGCTGGTTGATCGTTGCCATCTACTAGCTCCACTGTTGTCTTTCGACACAAACGAAAAATGGCAGGGCGCAATGCCCCGCCAAATTAGGGGTACAAGAGTCTAAAGAGCTTCCTGTCCACCGTCAAGGCGCGCCCCGACTCGCGCCGGGGCAGACCGCCAGTCAGCTACCGCTCGAATTGAGCGCTTCAGTCAATGCTGCTTCTACTTCATCAGCACTCACACGAACGGGTTTTTCGGCATCACGCTTGCGCTTGCGCTCGCTGTGATATTGCAGACCCGTACCGGCCGGGATCAAACGTCCGACAACGACGTTTTCCTTGAGCCCTCGCAGATAGTCGCGCTTACCGGTTACTGCGGCCTCTGTGAGGACGCGCGTCGTTTCCTGGAAGGACGCTGCTGAAATGAACGACTCGGTAGACAGCGAGGCCTTGGTGATACCCAGCAGCACGCGAATATATTTCGCACCGAACTTGTCTTCCACTGAAAGACGCTCGTTTTCCTCCAGGACCTGGGTAAGCTCCATCTGGTCACCCTTGATGAAGCTCGAATCGCCCGACTCTGCCACTTCTACCTTCCGCAGCATCTGCCGAAGAATGGTTTCGATGTGCTTGTCGTTAATCTTCACGCCCTGCAGTCGGTAAACGTCTTGGATCTCGTTGACGATGTACTTGGCAAGCGCGCTGACGCCCAGCAGACGCAGGATGTCGTGCGGGTTACTCGGGCCGTCGGAGATAACCTCACCCTTGTTTACCTGCTCACCTTCGAACACGTTGAGGTGGCGCCACTTCGGAATCAGCTCCTCGTACGGATCGGTACCGTCAGTTGGCGTGATCACTAGACGACGCTTGCCTTTGGTTTCCTTACCGAAGGAGATCGTGCCGCTGATCTCAGCCAGAATTGAAGGTTCCTTCGGACGACGCGCCTCAAACAGGTCAGCGACGCGCGGCAGACCACCCGTGATGTCTCGAGTCTTCGACGTTTCTTGCGGGATACGCGCGATAACGTCGCCCACATTGATTTCGGCACCGTCAGCCACACCAACAAGAGCGTTCGCTGGCAGGAAGTACTGAGCAGGAACATCAGTACCGGGTAGCAGCAGCTCCTTGCCGCTGGCATCAACCATCTTGATGGCCGGTCGAATATCCTTGCCAGAAGCTGGACGATCTTTGGGATCCATCACTTCGATGTTGGTCAGACCCGTTAGCTCGTCGGTCTGCCGCTTGATGGTGATGTTCTCCTCCATCCCAACGAAGGTCACGATACCCTTCATCTCAGTGACGATTGGGTGAGTGTGCGGATCCCACTTGGCGACGACAGCGCCTGCATCGACCTTGTCACCTTCTTTAACTGAGATCACAGCACCATACGGTAGCTTGTAACGCTCACGCTCACGACCGAAGTCGTCAGCTACAGCCAGCTCGCCGGAACGAGAAACGGCAATCAGCGCACCGTCCGCGCGTTCAACGTGCTTCAGGTTGTGTAGACGGATTGTGCCCCCGTTCTTAACCATCACGTTGTCGACAGCCGATGTCCGGCTGGCCGCACCACCGATGTGGAACGTACGCATGGTCAGCTGGGTACCTGGCTCCCCGATGGACTGAGCGGCAATAACACCAACCGCCTCACCGATGTTCACCTGATGACCACGTGCCAGATCGCGACCGTAGCATTTGGCACAGATACCGTAACGGGTTTCGCAACTGATCGGCGAGCGCACAACCACTTCATCGATGCTGTTCAGCTCGATGAAATCGACCCACTGCTCGTCAACCAGCGTGCCGGCAGGTACCAATACTTCTTCGGTACCCGGCTTGATCACGTCACGGGCAATGACTCGACCCAGTACACGCTCACCCAGCGGCTCGACCACGTCACCGCCTTCAATGTGCGGCGTCATGAACAGCCCCTGCTCGGTGCCGCAGTCGACCTCGGTTACGACCAGGTCCTGGGCCACATCGACCAGACGACGCGTCAGGTAACCGGAGTTCGCAGTTTTCAACGCGGTATCCGCCAGACCCTTACGAGCACCGTGAGTCGAAATAAAGTACTGAAGTACGTTCAAACCCTCACGGAAGTTCGCGGTAATTGGCGTCTCGATGATCGAGCCGTCGGGCTTGGCCATCAGACCACGCATACCGGCGAGCTGGCGGATCTGGGCTGCGGAGCCCCGCGCACCGGAGTCAGCCATCATGTACATCGAGTTGAACGAGTCCTGCTCGGCTTCGTTGCCGTCGCGGTCGATGACCTTCTCTTTCGAGAGGTTGGCCATCATCGCCTTGGACACTTCGTCGTTGGCCTTCGACCAGAGGTCGATGACCTTGTTGTACTTCTCGCCCTGGGTTACCAGGCCGGAGGCGTACTGCGACTCAATCTCCTTCACTTCCTCGGTCGCGGCGTCGATGATGCGAGCCTTCTCGTCCGGGATAACGAAGTCGTTCACGCCGATAGATACGCCGGAAATCGTCGAATAGGCGAAACCGGTGTACATCAGTTGGTCAGCGAAAATGACGGTGTCCTTCAGACCAACGGTGCGGTAGCACAGGTTAATCAGCTTGGAGATCGCCTTCTTCTTCATCGGCTGGTTGACCACGTCGAACGGCAGGCCGGCGGGAACAACCTGGAACAGCAGCGCGCGGCCGACGGTGGTGTCGACGATGCGGGTGTTCTTGGTGATCGAGCCGTCGCGATCCTTGATGGTTTCGTTGATACGAACCTTCACGCGGGCGTGCAGCGACGCTTCGCCAGCGCGGAATACGCGGTCCACTTCCTGCAGATCAGCGAATACGCGACCTTCACCCTTGGCATTGATAGCTTCGCGGGTCATGTAATACAGACCCAGAACCACGTCCTGCGACGGCACGATGATCGGCTCACCGTTGGCCGGCGACAGGATGTTGTTGGTCGACATCATCAGCGCGCGCGCTTCGAGCTGGGCTTCCAGCGTCAGCGGCACGTGAACGGCCATTTGGTCACCGTCGAAGTCGGCGTTGTACGCGGCGCAGACCAGCGGATGCAGCTGAATGGCCTTGCCTTCGATGAGAACGGGCTCGAACGCCTGGATACCGAGACGGTGCAGGGTCGGTGCGCGGTTGAGCAGCACGGGATGTTCGCGAATAACTTCAGCGAGGACGTCCCAGACTTCCGGCAGCTCGCGCTCGACCATTTTCTTGGCGGCCTTGATGGTGGTCGCCATGCCGCGCATTTCCAGCTTGCCGAAAATGAACGGTTTGAACAGCTCTAGTGCCATCTTCTTCGGCAGACCGCACTGATGCAGACGCAGGGTCGGGCCGACGGTAATAACCGAACGACCTGAGTAGTCCACGCGCTTGCCGAGCAGGTTCTGACGGAAACGACCCTGCTTGCCCTTGATCATGTCGGCCAGGGACTTGAGCGGGCGCTTGTTCGAGCCAGTGATGGCGCGGCCACGGCGACCGTTGTCCAGCAACGCGTCCACAGCTTCCTGCAGCATGCGCTTTTCGTTGCGCACGATAATGTCCGGTGCGGATAGGTCGAGCAAGCGCTTGAGGCGGTTGTTACGGTTGATCACGCGGCGATACAGATCGTTGAGATCCGACGTCGCGAAACGACCACCGTCCAACGGCACGAGCGGGCGAAGATCTGGTGGCAGAACCGGCAGAACGGTCAGCACCATCCACTCCGGCAGGTTGCCAGAACCATGGAAAGCTTCCATCAGCTTCAGGCGCTTGGACAGCTTCTTGATCTTGGTTTCCGAGTTCGTCTGCGGAATTTCTTCACGCAGGCGGCCGATCTCGTGCTCAAGGTCGATTTCGTGCAACAGTTCGCGCACGGCTTCTGCACCCATGCGGGCGTCGAAGTCGTCTCCGAACTCTTCCAACGCTTCGAAATACTGCTCGTCATTGAGCAGCTGACCCTTTTCCAAGGTCGTCATGCCGGGATCGATCACGACATAGCTTTCGAAATAGAGCACGCGCTCGATATCACGCAGGGTCATGTCCAGCAGCAGGCCGATACGACTCGGCAGCGACTTCAGGAACCAGATGTGGGCGACAGGTGAAGCCAGTTCGATGTGCGCCATGCGCTCACGACGAACCTTGGCGAGAGCGACTTCAACGCCGCACTTTTCACAGATGACACCACGATGCTTGAGGCGCTTGTACTTACCGCACAGGCACTCGTAGTCCTTCACCGGGCCAAAGATTTTGGCGCAGAACAGACCGTCGCGCTCGGGCTTGAACGTACGATAGTTGATGGTCTCTGGCTTTTTGACCTCGCCAAAGGACCAGGAACGGATCATCTCGGGCGAAGCCAATGCAATCTTGATGGCATCGAACTCTTCGATTTGACCCTGGTTTTTCAACAGATTCAGCAAGTCTTTCAAGGCCTTTCCTCCTCACGGACCTGCGGCGGCCGGCTGATGCCGGACGCCGCATAGGCGGTGCGTGGTTATTCGGTTTCCAGATCGATGTCGATACCGAGCGAGCGGATTTCTTTGATCAACACGTTGAAGGATTCCGGCATGCCGGGCTCCATACGGTGATCGCCGTCCACGATGTTCTTGTACATCTTGGTCCGCCCGTTCACGTCGTCCGACTTGACCGTGAGCATTTCCTGCAGGGTGTAGGCTGCACCGTAGGCTTCCAGTGCCCAGACCTCCATCTCCCCGAAACGCTGGCCACCGAACTGCGCCTTACCACCCAGCGGCTGCTGAGTAACCAGGCTATAGGAACCGGTGGAACGCGCGTGCATCTTATCGTCGACCAAGTGGTTCAGCTTCAGCATGTACATGTAGCCGACCGTGGTGGTGCGCTCGAATTTGTTACCGGTACGGCCATCGAACAGCTGCATCTGGCCACTTTCCGGCAGATCCGCGAGCTTCAGCATGGCCTTGATCTCACGCTCCTTGGCACCGTCGAACACCGGTGTTGCCATCGGTACGCCACCGCGCAGATTCTTTGCCAGATCCAGAACTTCCTGATCGCTGAAGCTTTCAAGGTTCTCCTGACGCCCACCGATCTCGTTGTAGATTTCGGTAAGGAACTTGCGCAGCTCTGCAACCTTGCGCTGCTCTTCGAGCATGCGGTTGATTTTCTCACCCAATCCCTTGGCAGCGAGGCCCAGGTGGGTTTCGAGAATCTGACCGACGTTCATACGCGACGGTACGCCCAACGGGTTCAGGACGATGTCAACCGGCGTGCCGTTGGCGTCATGCGGCATGTCTTCGACCGGCATGATGACCGAGACAACACCCTTGTTACCGTGACGACCAGCCATCTTGTCACCTGGCTGGATACGACGCTTGATTGCCAGGTAAACCTTGACGATCTTTAGCACGCCAGGTGCCAGATCATCGCCCTGCTGGAGCTTGCGCTTTTTGTCTTCGAACTTGTCGTCGAGCAGCTGACGGCGATCGGAAATATAGGCCTGAGCCTTTTCCAATTGCTCGTTCAGAGCATCTTCGGCCATGCGCAGCTTGAACCACTGCCCATGCTCGAGCCCGTCGAGCAACTCGTCAGTGATGACAGCGCCCTTCTTCAGACCCGCGCCACCCTCGACAGTCGCACCAACAAGAGCAGAACGCAGACGCTCAAAGGTGGCACCTTCAACGATACGGAACTCTTCGTTCAGATCCTTGCGGATCTCGTCCAACTGCATCTTCTCGATGGCCAGCGCACGAGAGTCACGCTCGACTCCGTCACGGATGAAGACCTGAACATCAATGACGGTTCCCTTAGTGCCGGTCGGCACGCGCAGGGACGTATCCTTAACGTCAGACGCTTTCTCACCGAAGATTGCACGTAGCAGCTTCTCCTCCGGCGTCAGCTGGGTTTCACCTTTCGGCGTGACCTTGCCTACCAGAATATCGCCAGCACCAACTTCAGCACCCACGTAAACGATGCCCGCTTCGTCCAGCTTGTTCAGCGCGGCTTCGCCCACGTTCGGAATGTCTGCCGTGATCTCTTCTGGGCCAAGCTTGGTATCGCGAGATACGCAGGTCAGTTCCTGGATGTGAATGGTGGTGAAGCGGTCTTCCTGAACCACACGCTCCGACAGAAGGATGGAGTCTTCGAAGTTGTAGCCGTTCCAAGGCATGAACGCGACGCGCATGTTCTGCCCAAGTGCCAGCTCACCCATATCAGTGGACGGACCATCGGCCATGATGTCGCCGCGCTCTACCACGTCACCCTTACTGACCAGCGGACGCTGGTTAATGCAGGTGTTCTGGTTGGAGCGGGTGTACTTGGTCAGGTTGTAGATGTCGACACCCGCTTCACCGGTTTCGACTTCCGCATCATGTACACGCACGACTACACGGCTAGCGTCGACCGAGTCGATCACACCACCACGCCGAGCGACCACACAGACGCCGGAGTCACGGGCAACGTTGCGCTCCATGCCGGTACCGACCAGAGGCTTGTCCGAACGCAAAGTCGGAACGGCCTGACGCTGCATGTTCGAGCCCATGAGAGCGCGGTTGGCATCGTCATGCTCAAGGAACGGAATCAACGACGCAGCTACGGAAACAACCTGCTTAGGCGACACGTCCATCAGCGTCACGTCTTCCGGCGCTTTGACCGTGAATTCATTCTGATGACGCACGGCAACCAGTTCGTCGACAAGCTTGCGTCCGTCCAGCTTCGCACTTGCCTGGGCGATGACATGGTCAGCTTCTTCGATCGCCGAAAGGAACACGATCTCGTCAGTAACTTCGCCTTCCTTGACCACACGGTACGGGCTTTCGAGGAAGCCGTACTGGTTCGTGCGCGCATAGGCCGCCAAGGAATTGATCAGACCAATGTTCGGACCTTCCGGCGTCTCAATCGGGCAGACACGACCGTAATGGGTCGGGTGTACGTCGCGAACTTCGAAGCCTGCACGTTCACGGGTCAGTCCGCCTGGACCGAGCGCAGATACACGACGCTTATGGGTGATTTCCGACAGCGGGTTGTTCTGGTCCATGAATTGTGACAGCTGGCTGGAGCCGAAGAACTCCTTCACTGCGGCCGCAACCGGCTTGGCGTTGATCAGATCCTGCGGCATCAGGCCTTCGCTTTCGGCCATGGAGAGGCGCTCCTTGACCGCACGCTCGACGCGCACCAGGCCAACACGGAACTGGTTCTCTGCCATCTCACCGACACAACGGACGCGACGGTTGCCGAGGTGATCGATGTCGTCGACCACGCCTTTGCCGTTACGAATGTCGACAAGCGTCTTCAATACCGCAACGATGTCCTCACGGCTGAGGACGCCAGAACCTTCGATCTCGGTACGACCGATACGACGGTTGAACTTCATACGACCTACAGCGGACAGGTCATAGCGCTCCGAGGCGAAGAACAGATTGTTGAACAACGTTTCGGCAGCGTCCTTGGTCGGCGGTTCGCCTGGACGCATCATCCGATAGATTTCTACCAGAGCTTCGAGCTGGTTGGTGGTCGAGTCGATTTTGAGCGTATCGGAAATGAATGGGCCACAATCGATGTCGTTGGTATACAAGGTCTCGAAACGAACAACCTGCGCCTTTACCAACTTCGCCAGAATTTCGACTGTTAGCTCAGTGTTGCATTCGGCGATGATCTCGCCAGTGGCTGGATGCACAATAGCCTTGGCAGTCGTACGGCCCAAGACGTAATCCATCGGCATGTCGAGCGACTTGATGCCAGACTTGTCGAGCTGATTGATGTGGCGCGCGGTAATGCGGCGGCCTTGCTCAACAATCACCTTGCCGTTCTCGTCGGTGATATCGAACGATGCAATCTCACCGCGAAGACGCTGCGGAACAAGCTCCAGGCTAAGCGTTTCGCCTTTAACGTGAAACACGTTGGTGTCGTAGAACGCGTCGAGGATTTCTTCGGTACCGTAGTTCAGTGCACGCAAAAGCACGGATGCCGGCAACTTGCGACGGCGATCGATACGCACGAAGACCGCATCCTTCGGGTCGAACTCGAAGTCGAGCCATGAACCACGGTACGGAATGATCCGGGCGGAATACAGCAATTTACCCGAGCTATGAGTCTTGCCGCGATCGTGATCGAAGAACACACCTGGCGAACGGTGTAGCTGAGACACGATAACGCGCTCGGTACCGTTGATGATGAAGGTACCGTTTTCAGTCATCAGGGGAATTTCCCCCATGTAGACTTCCTGCTCTTTAATGTCCTTGATCGCCTTGCTCGACGATTCCTTATCAAAAATGATAAGGCGGACCTTTACCCGCAGTGGCACAGCGAAGGTCACGCCGCGCAACACGCATTCCTTGACGTCGAAAGCCGGGTCACCCAGCCGATAGCCGACGTACTCTAGCGCTGCATTGCCTGAGTAGCTGATTATCGGAAAAACGGATTTGAAGGCTGCATGCAAGCCAATATCGCGGAATTGATCCTTGGTCGCTCCCGCCTGCAGGAATTCGCGGTACGAATCCAGCTGGATGGCCAAAAGATACGGCACGTCCATCACGTGCGGTAACTTGCTAAAGTCCTTGCGGATTCGTTTTTTCTCAGTATATGAGTAAGCCATCAGCGTTCCCCAGCTTGGTCACCTGCTTGTTTGGCCCCTCCCGACGGGAGCGGCCAGAAAATCTTGCGAACCTCAGGTTCGCACCGCCCACCGGAGCGGTTTTTCCATATGAACTGCTAAAAGATCATCAAGCAGCTATAACGGAAAAAGGCCGGTGGCAAAAGCCACCAGCCATCAGCCTTACGCGAGTCGCTTCGGCTGTAGACGCAAGGTCGTGCTTACTTGAGCTCGACTTTGGCGCCTGCTTCTTCCAGGGCTTTCTTGGCAGCTTCGGCTTCGTCTTTGGACACGCCTTCCTTGACCACGCCAGGAGCGCCATCAACGACAGCTTTGGCTTCTTTCAGGCCCAGGCCAGTCAGCTCACGTACTGCTTTAATTACGTTTACTTTCTTATCGCCAGCTTCAACAAGCATGACGTTGAACTCAGTCTGCTCTTCAGCAGCGGCAGCAGCCGGGCCAGCAGCAGCAACGGTAGCAGCTGCAGCGGTAACACCGAACTTCTCTTCCATTGCCTTGATCAGTTCAACAACCTGCATCACGGACATTTCAGATACGGCGTTGATGATGTCTTCGTTGGTCAGAGCCATGACTCTAGATTCCTGTATATGGGTGACGGCCTGCGGCCATCTAATCAAAAGAAAATTGAAAGATGTATCGCGCCTGCCTTAGGCAGCAGCGGCTTCTTTCTGGTCGCGAACGGCCGCCAAAGTACGAGCCAGCTTGCTGGTAGCGCCTTGAATCACGCTCATCAGCTGCGAAATAGCCTCGTCATAGGTCGGCAGGGTTGCCAAAGCGTCGATCTGGTTGGCTGCGATCAGCTTGCCTTCGAACGCAGCAGCCTTGATCTCGAACTTATCCTGACCCTTGGCGAACTCCTTGAAGATACGAGCAGCAGCGCCCGGATGTTCGTTAGAGAAAGCAATCAGGGTCGGGCCTTTGAACACGTCGTTGAGCACATCATACTGAGTGCCTTCAACAGCGCGGCGCAGCAGGGTATTACGTACAACACGCACGTATACACCAGCGTCGCGGGCCTCTTTACGGAGTCCGGTCATGGCTCCCACTGTCACGCCACGGGCATCAGCCACAACAGCGGAAAGGGCAGCTTTGGCAGCCTCGTTGACTTCAGCGACGATGGCTTTCTTGTCTTCGAGTTTGATTGCCACGGGTTTTTACTCCTGGATGTTACCGGTACGCCCAGTCGAAACCGGACGGGTTTTGGTGTCTGATTCGGTACGAATCGGGAGCACCTCTGCGTAGGCCTGAAAAAGCGCTGCTTCTTTGGTTTAAGACTTGCGTCGCCTACGGTCTTGGATAGCCCCCGCCAGGCAGGGACCCCAATTTGTTGCGCCCTACCGCAAGGTAGGGCGCTAATGCTTACGCCTCTAGGGACGCCTGATCAATGACCAAGCCAGGTCCCATGGTGGTGCTCAGGGTAACGCGCTTTACATAGATACCCTTGGAAGTGGACGGCTTGAGACGCTTGAGGTCAGACAGCAGCGCCTCGACGTTCTGCTTGAGCTGGCCAGCTTCGAAACCAACCTTGCCAACCGAGGTATGAATGATGCCGTTCTTATCAGTACGGAAACGCACCTGACCAGCCTTGGCATTCTTGACGGCCGTCGCAACGTCCGGCGTCACGGTACCGACTTTCGGGTTAGGCATCAGGCCGCGCGGACCGAGAATCTGACCCAACTGGCCCACAACGCGCATTGCGTCAGGCGAGGCAATGACCACGTCGTAATTGAGGTCTCCGCCTTTCATTTCAGCAGCGAGCTCGTCCATACCCACGCGATCAGCACCTGCTGCCAGCGCCGCTTCGGCAGCTGGACCCTGGGTGAACACAGCAACACGCACGCTCTTGCCGGTGCCGTTAGGCAGAACGGTAGCGCCACGCACAACCTGATCGGATTTACGCGGATCCACGCCTAGGTTGATAGCGATATCGAACGACTCGGTAAACTTAACTGCCGAGAGCTGAGCCAGCAGAGTAGCCGCATCTTCGAACGCGTACTGCTTGCCAGCTTCGATTTTCTCGGCAAAAGCCTTCTGCCGCTTGGTCAACTTAGCCATTACACACCCTCCACGTTCAGGCCCATGCTGCGAGCGGAGCCGGCGATGGTGCGCACAGCTGCATCGAGATCCGCAGCGGTAAGATCAGCGTTCTTGGTCTTCGCGATCTCTTCCAGCTGAGCACGCGTAACAGTGCCGACCTTCTGGGTGTTCGGACGAGCAGAACCACTAGTAATGCCAGCAGCCTTCTTCAGCAGAACGGCCGCAGGTGTGCTTTTGGTCTCAAAAGTAAAGCTGCGATCGCTATAGACAGTGATGATCACTGGCGTCGGCAGACCTGCTTCCTGACCCTGAGTACGGGCATTGAATGCCTTACAGAATTCCATGATATTGACGCCATGCTGGCCCAATGCAGGACCCACGGGCGGCGACGGGTTGGCCTGACCGGCCTTTACCTGAAGCTTGATATAAGCTTGAATCTTCTTAGCCATAACTACTCCGTTGCGGGTGATAGCGCCTAACGGCTCCCCTAGTTACTTGAATACCCCAGTGACGACAAAACCCCGCAGCCAACAGCTGCGGGGTGTGGGATGCTTTCTACAGCTAGACCTTCTCGACCTGACTGAACTCCAACTCCACCGGCGTGGATCGGCCAAAAATCAGAACTGCTACCTGAATGCGGCTCTTCTCGTAATTGACCTCTTCGACAACGCCATTGAAGTCAGCGAACGGACCGTCTGCGACACGAACAACCTCGCCCGGCTCAAACAGAGTCTTGGGCTTCGGCTTGTCACTGCCGTCCGCCACACGACGAAGAATCGCCTCAGCTTCCTTATCCGTGATCGGCGCAGGCTTATCGGCAGTACCGCCAATGAAACCCATCACTCGCGGCGTATCTTTGACCAGGTGCCAGGCACCTTCGGCCATATCCATCTGGACAAGCACGTAACCTGGAAAGAATTTGCGCTCACTCTTGCGCTTCTGCCCGTTACGCATCTCGACCACTTCCTCAGTGGGCACAAGAATCTCGCCGAAATGATCTTCCATACCAGCAAGCTTGATGCGCTCGACCAGCGAGCGCATGACATGCTTCTCGTAACCCGAGTAAGCATGAACCACATACCAACGCTTAGCCACGGGACACCCTTAACCTACGACCATGGAAACCAGCCAACCGAGGAGGGAATCGAGCCCCCACAACAGCAGCGCCATAACCAGCACAACAGCTACGACAATTAATGTAGTCTGAGTGGTTTCTTGACGGGTCGGCCAAACGACTTTACGAATCTCGACGCGCGCCTCTTTCAGAAGAACGAAAAAGGAACGACCTTTAGAGGTCTGCAGAGCTACAAATGCAGCAACCACAGCAAATACGAGTAGCGCTAGAACCCTGTACAGAATGGGCTCGGCAGAATAATACTGATTTCCCACCACAGCCACGACCACCAAAGCAGCCACAACAAGCCACTTCACCAAATCGAAGCGCGTGTCTTTGGCTTCTGCTTTGACATTCATCTGCTAGAACCCTGTAAATACTGCCAAATTCAAACTGAAGTTGGCAGGCCAGGAGGGAATCGAACCCCCAACCTGCGGTTTTGGAGACCGCCGCTCTGCCAATTGAGCTACTGGCCTAACAAGAGTCAGGCCGACTATTATGCCGGCCCGAATGGATCAGATCAATCGATTATTCGATGATCTTAGCAACTACGCCGGCACCAACGGTACGACCACCTTCGCGAATCGCGAAGCGCAGACCATCTTCCATGGCAATCGGAGCGATAAGGGTAACAACCATCTTGATGTTGTCGCCCGGCATTACCATCTCAACGCCTTCCGGCAGCTCGCAGTTACCAGTCACGTCAGTAGTACGGAAGTAGAACTGAGGACGGTAGCCTTTGAAGAACGGTGTATGACGACCGCCTTCCTCCTTGCTGAGGACGTAGACTTCGCCTTCGAACTTTGTATGCGGCTTGATGGTGCCCGGCTTGGCCAGAACCTGACCGCGCTCGACGTCATCACGCTTGGTACCACGAAGCAGCACACCAACGTTCTCACCAGCACGACCTTCGTCGAGCAGCTTTCGGAACATCTCAACGCCGGTACAGGTCGTCTTGGTCGTAGCACGAATACCAACGATCTCGATCTCTTCCTGAACCTTGACAATGCCACGCTCAACGCGACCGGTAACAACGGTACCGCGACCAGAGATCGAGAATACGTCTTCGATCGGCATCAGGAACGGCTTATCGATAGCCCGCTCAGGCTCAGGGATATAGCTGTCCAGGGTCTCGACCAGCTTACGCACAGCCGACACACCCATCTCATTGTCGTCCTGACCGTTCAAAGCCATCAGCGCGGAACCGATGATGATCGGAGTGTCATCGCCTGGGAAGTCGTAGGTCGACAACAGGTCACGAACCTCCATCTCAACCAGCTCAAGCAACTCAGCGTCGTCCACCATGTCAGCCTTGTTCAGGAAGACGACGATGTAAGGAACACCAACCTGACGAGAGAGCAGAATGTGCTCGCGAGTCTGAGGCATAGGGCCATCGGCAGCCGAGCATACCAGAATGGCGCCATCCATCTGCGCTGCACCAGTGATCATGTTCTTCACATAGTCAGCGTGACCAGGGCAGTCTACGTGGGCGTAGTGACGGATCGACGAATCATATTCAACGTGGGAAGTGTTGATGGTAATACCACGAGCCTTCTCTTCTGGCGCGTTATCGATCTGCGAGAAATCACGCGCAGAGCCGCCCCAGGTTTCAGCACAGACTTTGGTCAGCGCTGCAGTGAGCGTGGTTTTTCCATGGTCAACGTGACCAATGGTACCGACGTTCAGGTGCGGTTTGTTACGTTCGAATTTTTCTTTAGCCATCGAGACCGTCTCCCATCGTTGAATTGAGCTAGTCACGCCACCATTAAAACAAAGGCAGATATTCACATATCTGCCTTTGATATTGGAGCTCATGAGCGGATTTGAACCGCTGACCTCACCCTTACCAAGGGTGTGCTCTACCAGCTGAGCTACATGAGCTTATCTTTTTCGCATGACCCTAAACTGGAGCGGGTAGCGGGAATCGAACCCGCATCATCAGCTTGGAAGGCTGAGGTTCTACCACTAAACTATACCCGCATTAGCTAAGGACTACGCTAAATCTGGTGGAGGGGGAAGGATTCGAACCTTCGAAGTCGATGACGTCAGATTTACAGTCTGATCCCTTTGGCCGCTCGGGAACCCCTCCAAAACGAGGCGGCATTGTCTTAGCCTACCTCTACACTGTCAAGCTTTTTCTCATTTAAAAACGAGGACTTAGCTTCTATGACAGGACTTCGCATTGCTACCCTACGGCCGCGCTGCTAAGCGGGCGCCATTCTATGTAAATTAATCTGAAGTTGCAATGGTTGAGCAAGGCATTTGACGGTGTTCGAGTTCTGGAAAATCACTTATCAAATCGCCAAGCAGCGTGTCGCTTAGCAGATGCTGCTGCCCCTTCGCCACCTGAACCCAGTAACGACGGTGAGTCCTCGGTAATTCGCGGATTGATGCCGCGTAGTCAACATCATTCAGCCGAGCTACAACGCTTTCAGCAGAGTCCCTACGCGAAAAAATTCCTAGCGATATGCCGTTTGCTAAATCCCCAACTGTAATTATGTAGCTGTCAATGTTGCGAGATTGAAGCTCACGCAGCTGACGTAAGGATGCCTGTCGAGAGACAAGCGGAGGCAAATATACCCAATAGTCGACGCCGGCCGCTTCATCGACATTTTTTACCTGCGACTCGATGTCGAGGCTGAGTAAACGCTGCTCAATCGCTAAAGCGACCGACTCTTCATCAAACCCACCCAGGAACAAACACGACCGATCTGTATCTGCCGAAGGAGCGCGAGGCGCCAGGCGTGCAGTTTCGCTCAGCAGCTTGATGCCTGAGCTTGGGCCGGAGCCGTCCGACACCCCGGCTGCCTGCTCGATAGGCAGCGCTTGGTGATTTAGGTGATACAAATAAAACGACAGATTCAGCACTATCAAGAGCATTAGAAGCCAGCGCATCGATACCTCTTTAGGGACAAGCTATTGCAAGCCCCCTGAAAACCAAATCTGACACGCATCTTACCCCAGGGAGGTCAGAGACAAGCGCTGCGTCGCCACCCGTGACATAGACAGTTATATCTTTGCCTAGCCGATCGCCGGCAAACCCGATCTGAGTAACAACATAGCTCCGCACCATCGTCAAGCAACCACGCTCAACACCCTCAGCTGTGCTTCTACCGGGAGCGCTATTAGCTAGCGCAGCTCCAACTTCTGCAGGGCTGTAGTGAACGCGGCGAGTATGCGCAAGTAGCTGGCTTCGCAAGAGCGCTATTCCTGGTGTTATATAGCCCCCGAGGTGTACACCGTCTTGGCCGACCAAATCGACAGTAATAGCTGTGCCTAGATCGATTACTAAACATGCCCCGCGGCACATCTCGTACGCTGCGATAATGGCCAACCACCGATCCGCCCCCAAACGTTGCTGGTCGTAGTAGCCGTTTACTACACCAGCCGTTGCCGCTGAGGCACAAACCCTAGCGACATCGATTCCTAGGGACTCCGAAATGAGGTTGGCCATTTCTCCTGTTTCCGCGTCCCCTCGAACACTGACTAATCGGCACCGCGAAATGTTTCGGGCGCATTGATCAGAAAGGTCCCGAACCATGTCGACCGGCTGTACTGCCACTCCTTGAGCAACCAGTGACCCGTCTGAGACAGTAATAACGCGCCACTTAACGGAGCTATTTCCACAGTCCAGCTCAAGAATCATGGCTGAGCCTCAAGCTTAACTCTCCTCCGCTGAACGTCCGCTCCCCCTTCCCGGCAATCCACAACCTCAAGGCTCCCTGTGGATCCACGCCCATCATCAAGCCACTCAGCTGCTGAGAGCCTGCACTCAGCGTGCACTCTTTTCCGCGCCAAATATTGTTTGCCTCCCACTCCTCATGCATCCCTGAAAATCCCGCATGAGCGTGTCTGTCCAAATATTCGTGTAACGACCTACTAAGTTGCTGAAGAAGCTTTCCCCGGTCAGACAGCTCACCAACCTGCCCTCTCACTGAAGTCCAAGGCTGCCCAACATCCACAGAGCCCGGCGCCATATTAACGTTCACTCCGATACCAATAATCACGTGGCACTCGTCAGCCGGATCGCCATTCAACTCTACCAATATTCCCGCGATTTTTTTTCCATCCGCGAGGATATCGTTAGGCCACTTGAGCCCGGCTGTAGTAACCCCCACCCGGCGCAACGCGTCTAGAACAGCCAAACCGACTACCAAGCTCAATGCTGACAGAGCCCCTGGCCCACTCGTAATCCTGAGCGCGAGGGTGTAGTAAATATTTTGTGCTGGGGGACTCGCCCATTCACGGCCTCTACGCCCTCGCCCAGCGGTCTGCATCTCTGACACGACAACAAAAGGCGCAGCCGCACCGGCCTGTATTAGCCTGAAGGCTTCCGCATTGGTAGAGTCCACCGTATCGCGCATGTGAAATGCCCATCCAAGGTCAGCCAAAACTGCAGCGCTTTCCTCCTGATTGATCAACGACAGTGGTTCTGCGAGGCGGTAGCCTTTCCCCGGTACCCTGAACAGCTCGATACCGTAGTCGCTCTCAAGCCGTTTTAGGTTTTTCCAGACAGCACTTCGGCTTACGCCAACCACAGCACCTAGTTCTTCGCCCGAATGGAAGCGGCCATCACTGAGCAACCGTAACAAGTTATCCATCAGCCCTCCAGCAACCGCTAAGCGTAACAACAAGACAAAGAGCGAACTTTTCCGCAGCCCAAAGACAAACCCCCGGCCATCTTGAGATGGTCGGGGGTTTGGTGTAGAAGCTTGACGATGACCTACTCTCACATGGGGAAACCCCACACTACCATCGGCGATGCGTCGTTTCACTACTGAGTTCGGGATGGGATCAGGTGGTTCCAACGC